>MDTB01097858.1_pt1 | contig 18144 bp, 17 predicted proteins | sample 811161 | NCBI WGS metagenome assembly MDTB01 (sample SAMN05326650, study PRJNA326480) | marine metagenome | isolation source: seawater | place: Mediterranean Sea | collected 2009
TGAAAGAATAGTCGATAAAAGTATTCCAGATTCAACATAAATAAGCCCTTTTTTTTCATCAAAATGAGTATAGTTTTGATTCTTAGTTGAACTTATCATAACGGGATTAAATGAACAGTCTCCATAACTTCTACGATTTCCTTGAGCAATTATCTTATCTTGATCGTTTAAAAATGAATATAAATGATCATTATTTTTGTAGTGAAACAATGTAGCTGCTTTTTCATAGGTATAAGCCCAGCTTTTGAGTATCATAAGTAAATAATCCAAGTGTAGAATAAAACCCATATTAAAATAGTTAATTTTAATATTTTATCTCTATAAAAAATTGTAGTTGGAGACCCACTATGATGATCCGTAAAAACAATTTGAAAATATCGAAAAAATCCAATAATTACAAATAGTATTGTTAAAAAAATATAATTATTATTTGCAGCTAAAGTTTCATTTGCAGCAATTGTATATAGTACATAAATAAAGATAATAACAAACGCCATAAGCATAAGTGATTTATCAATAATCTTTAAATCATACCGATCTATTACTTTGCGTATTTTTGATTTAGTTTTTAAGAAAAATAATAGATCATCACGACGTTTTGATAAGGCTATAAAAAAAGCGAGTAAAAATGTCATTAAAATGATCCAGGTTGATAGTGAAATGGTAGAAACAAAAGATCCTACAATAATACGCAAAACAAATCCAATTGCAATAATTGTAATATCTATTATGAAGATATGCTTAAAATAAAAACTATACCCAATGTTTAAAATGATATAGCAAATTAAAACAATAAAAGCAGAAATAGATAAAGAAAGCATTAACCCAAGTCCAACTAGTAGAAAGATAGTCATCAAAAATTGAGCATGCTCTATAGATATTATTCCTAAAGGAATAGGGCGGTACTTTTTATATGGATGATGTTTATCAACATCAATATCTTTAAAATCATTTAAAATATAAATAGCACTTGCCGTAAAAGAAAATGCAACAAATGCCAATGTGGTTTTACTTAAAAGTGGAAAGTTAAGCAATTGTGATCCAAAAAAAAGAGGTAAAAAAATAAATAGATTTTTTACATAATGATGAAAGCGAATTGTAGTTAAAATAGTTTTAAATGTTAATTGCATATTCTTATTTTATATAAAAACAAGAATTATGAATATTTTTTCTTTTTTATAAAAAAAGATTATATTAGTTTAAGTATGTTAAAAAAATATTTTAAAAAGTTTTCTTTATTTGATAATAATAAACAGCTATCAACCAAAATAATGTTTGTTTTTTATCTAATAGTTTGTTTTTATATTACGTCTTTTTCTTTAAAAAATCCTTTTTACAATTGGGATATAATCGGATACGTAGCAGCAGCCAAAAGTTTTGAAACTACAGATCATATAACATTACATAATGTTATTTATGATGAATTAAAAAAAGTAACAGCTAAAGATAAATATAGTTATTTAACTTCAAACGAATTTAGAAAAGAAATGGAAATAAATGCTAAAGCGTTTGAACAGCAATTACCATTTTATCAAATTCGTATCATTTATGTGGCTGCTATTTATATCTTAGCAAAACTGGGCATGAATATGTTTTATGCAACTCATTTTATTTCTGCAATATCTATTTTTATGTCCCTAATTTTATTGTATTTTACCTTTAGAAAAGTAATTAATTCTCATATTTTATTCACATTACCCTTTTATGCAGTATTTATAGGTATTATGAAAGTAGCTCGTCATAGTTCGCCTGATGGACTAACTCTTTTAATAGTTACAGGAATTGCCTACCTATGGTTAGGTAATAGTCGATGGGTATTTTTTTTATTGCCATTAAGTGTGTTGGTGAGAACGGATTTAATATTATTTGTTGTTCCACTATGTATTTATTTTTTTCTTTATTCAAAACAGTGGAAAAATGATGCTTTAATTTCGTTAGGTGTTTGTACGCTTTGTTATATTGGGGTAAATTCTATTTTTGATAATTACGGATGGGCTACTATTTTTGTATATACATTTATGAAAAAATTAATTTATCCTGCAGAGGTATCCATTAGATTAGGATTGGTAGACTATTATAAAGTATTTATGAATAGTATTTTTTATAGTCTTACATATAGTAGTATGTTTTTTTTATATATCTACATCTCTATTTTAGGGATATTTGCTTATAAAAAGAAATATAAAGTCAAATTAACCAACCAAACAAATCAAGAAAAAGTATTTGTGTTATCTATTATTTCTCTTTTTTATGTATCTGCACATTTTATGCTTTTTCCAGCAACATGGGAAAGGTTTTTTATGGCTCAGTATTTATTTTTGTTTATGTTGATAGGCTTATTATTTAATTCAAGTAAAGACATAGCAAAATAATATGGCGGAAAGGGTGGGATTCGAACCCACGATGAGGTTGCCCCCATACACGCGTTCCAGGCGTGCTCCTTAAACCACTCGGACACCTTTCCTAAACGTAAAACGGTGACAATTAGTTTACTACAGAAATAATAAAAAAAACAACGGAGCCCTTATGAATAGCGCAAAACCTACATCTATACTCGCTATCGATTGGCCTAGCCCGACTTATAAAAATAATCAATTATTTAAGGCGTGTTTAAAAATTGAATTATATCGGTAACACTTAAATATGAATAAAGTAGAACATTATAAAAAATTAGAGAATATATACTACAAAGCCGAATTTAATATGATTTTAAAACCAATAATAACTATTTCTGAAGCAAGATGTGAAATCAAAAGTATCTATTCGGAAATAGTCCACCATGCCGCCGATGCTGCACATGGTTCAATGATTTTTAAAACATTAGATGACTCTGCTTATTTTGCCGCTAATTCACTAGAGTTTGATGAATTTTTAGTAACTGTATCTTATAATATGCACTTTGTTAGGCCGATATTTAATGACGAAATTATTTCAATAGGAACTGTTAAAGAACAAAATAGACATCACATTATTGCTGAATCTAAGTCAGTAAATAAAGAGGGGAAAACAGTCGCATTTGGAATCGGTACTTTTACAAAAAGTAATGTTAAATTAGAAACTCTAAAGCACTATAAGCTATAATCATATTTTTTTTATTGTGGTACTATAAAGTTCCTATGAATGAAGAGAAATTAAAAGGAAAACATTTAATTTTTTATGATGGCATTTGCTCATTATGTAATCGCTCGATTATTTTTGTGTTTAATCGTGATAAAAATGATCAGTTTATCGTCGTTCAGTTACAGTCAAAACAAGCAACTGTTTTATTGAAAAACTATATGGAGTTTGATTCTGAGAAATTAAATTCTGTTGCATTAATTAAACATTTTGGAACTGAAAACGAACAGTTTTATACTAAATCAACTGCGAGTTTATCAATTTTAGAGGCATGTATTGGATATAAAACATTAGCTAAAATTTTATTAAAGTTCCCTAAATTTTTAAGAGATTTTGTATATGATGTTATTGCAATATCTCGCTATCAAGTCTTTGGTAAATTCGATAAATGTCCAGTGCCAGATCCTAAGTTTAGAAAAAAAGTAATCAGTTAATTTTATTTTTATAATTTTAAATCTTGGATAATGTTTCGAGCTGCATTCCAACCTGGTAGACCCGTAACGCCTCCTCCTGGATGTGTCCCAGATCCACAAAGGTATACGCCATCTATTGGCGTTTTATAGTCAGCATATCCATTGACAGGTCGAAAGCTAAAAAGTTGATTAAATGTCATCGCTCCATGAAAAATATTACCTTGTGTTAAACTATAAATCTTCTCGAGGTCTCGTGGACATAAAACATCATAATCTATAATTAAAGATTTAAAATTAGGGCAAAAGGTTTCAATAATAGTAAATATTCGATCAACGTAAGCTTGTTTTTCGTCATCCCAATGACCTGATAAAATACTTTCAGGTGCATATTGAGAAAAAATACCCATAATATGTTGTCCTTTAGGAGCTAATGTTTTATCTAGTACACTAGGAAGCGTAATTTCAATGAGAGGTTTAGTTGAAAATTGTCCCTGTTGAGCTTCTTTATAAGCGTTATCAAGATCTTTGATAGAAGGCTCTATATGAAGTGTGCCTTGAAGTTCTGTATTGAGTAAATCTTCTTTTAGAAGAGTAAATTCAGGAAGCTGAGTCAAATGAACGTTAATTTTAACAACTGGGGATGAAAAGTCAATTTGTTCAATTTTTTTTAAGTATGATTTTGGGAGATGTTGAGTACCAATGAGTTTACTAGTAACGAAAGGGTCTGCATTCGATATTATAATGGGACTTTCATAAATATCACCATTATCAAGTAAGACCTTTTTAGTCTGTAATGTTGTATCAATATGCGTCACATTCACAGCTTTTTTAATAGTAACATTTGAACTCAAACAAGCTTGCTCTAGAGAATCGATTAAACCTCCCATTCCACCTTGAACATAAGCCCAAACTCCAGTTTCAGCTGTAACTTGCCCCATAACATGATGGAGTAATATATATCCTGTACCATTAGTGTTTGGTGATGCCATGGCACCAATAATTCCATCAGTGGCGAGAACGCCTTTAAGTTCATCAGATTCAAACCAATTATTTAAGATATCTGCTGCACTATGAGTCATTAAATATAGAAAATCTTTAGCTCCTCTTAAATGTAAAAATAAATGGCCAGATAATTCAACAAACCGTTTTAAATCATTAAAAGAACGAGGAACGATATTAGGTGGTGTCAGTGTTAATGTATAATTTACAAATTCAACAATAGAGTCTAAATAGCGTAAATAATGTGGATAGGCTTCAGCATCTTTTATTGAAAATTTGCGGATAACATTTATATTTTGTGTAGAATCAGAGCCTAAAATTAATTGTTTTTGAGATTTGAATAATGAAATTGAGCTTGGGTTCCGTTTAAGTAACGTCAATCCAAAGGATTTTAATTCTAAATCATCGATGATTTGTGGGTGAAATAATGACAATACATAAGCAGCTCTTGAGACTTTACAACCTTTGAAGATGGGCTCAGTACTACAAGCACCTCCAAGAATGTCTCTCTTTTCTAATATTAAAACGCGTTTATTTTTTTTTGCTAGATAAGCAGCGCACACTAAGCCATTGTGGCCACCACCTACAATAATGCAGTCAAAAATGGCAGTTTCAGACATATATATATAATTTTAAGGGATTAATCAGTTAAGACAAAGTATTCTTTTTTCTTTATTTTATGCGTTTGGTAATAATCTTTAAATTTATCTTTTCTTAACTTCAAATAATCATATAGAAGTTTATTATCTTTAAATGTGGCATTATTAGCCTGAATTTGGAGCATACGAACTTGTTTTTTTCGTAAAAAAGCTTTATTTACAGTTATAATGGCATGCAATTGATAATTTATTGGAGCATCATTTTCAGAGCCCGCAAGTTGTCTTTCCCAATAATATTCAGTTGACATTATAGCCTCACTTTTATTAGATATAAAAACTTTTTCAACATAAGTGCGTTGAAGTTTTTCTTTTGTTTCTAAATCGATTACTTTTTCATAATCTTTATAAATAATATCTGATTCCTCAAGAATATACTCTTCAAACTGTTCTAAAGCCAACTCTAAAACCCTATTTGAATTATTGCTATTAGTTGTTAAATGAGAGATAAAGTAAAGATCTTCATCATTTTCTAAAAATTCAAACTCTGTCCAGATTGGGCGAAATGGGGCACTACTTCCTAAAATTTCAATTTTTTTATCTTGGCAACCTATAAATAAAAGTGTCGACATAAACAAAGATATATAAATTAGATATTTTTTCATAATGGTTTATTATACCAAAAAAAAAATATTGCATCATTAAATAAATTTTAGTTTGTTTTTATATTAAGTTGAGGTATAAAATCTAATTCAATAACATATAAGTTAGACCATTTTTTCCCTGTTAAAATAAATTGATTATTAAGTCTATCAATTGCAATACCGTTTAAAACATGACCTTTAGATAAATTTGGTTTCATATCATCTACAACCTTAGACCCATCAATAATATAATCAACTTGGCCCGAATTAGAATTAATTAAAATAATTTGGCTTGATCCCCATATATTTGCATAAATATACCCTTTAAAGAACTCCAGTTCATTAATATTTTTGATCGGTTTTGAGTTATAAGTAACTTTTAGTGTTTTTGTTATTTTAAACGTTTTTGGATCGATAAAGTAAAGTTGATCAGTGCCATCACTTAAAATTAAAGAGGAACTATTGTCCGTAAGACCCCATCCTTCTGTTTTAATAGAAAATTGATTTATAAGTTTAAATGAATGCTTGTCATATCTAAAACAACGTTTAGATTTCCAGGTACATAAATAAAGAGAATCATGCATTGTTGTCGCTCCCTCCGCGAATAAATATGATGGAATAGCTTTTGAGCGAATGGGGGTCATTTTTGGAAAACTATAAGCAGCAATATATGATTTTCGATATAAACCTGAACTTACATAAAGAATATCATTATCTAAGAGTAACCCTTGAGTAAATGGTTGATCTGAAAAAGGTAAAATAGTTTTTATAGCATAGTTTATAGACTTTGGAGCGGCAATTGTCGCAAAAGAAAATATTAATAATAAAAATAGAACAAGTGTATTTACAGCTCTAATAAACAAATTACTTTTTGATATTAAATAATATTAGTTTTCTATTTTGTGTAATCAATTCAAAGTCAAACTTTTTTAAATATTGTTTAAAGTCTTTCATTAAACTTCGTGTTAAATGCCTTGACTTTGGATATTCTTCAGGATCACACCACATTAAAACATCTATAGTTTTATTTGTAACAATATTTTCTTTAGTCCAATTTGAATATTGTTCTAAAATTTTAAAAATATTTTCTTGTAATTCAAATACATCATCACTTGATAATGCAGTCGTATCAATTTGAGCGATCACTTTATATTGAGTTCCTTTAGACAAATCATCTTCCCAATAGTTTAAAACCCTATTAATAACATTTCCTAACGCACTTAAAGTAGCTTCTTCAATTGACACAAAATCTTGTCCTTTTCTAGATTTTGAATAACCAGTCTCCGATCCTAATAGTCGACCTGTTGTAGTTTCAAAAGCTCGTATTGTTACTGAGTATTGTGTTGTTGAGTACGCCGCTGTTGTACCTACTATTGAATAGTCAAAGTAGATATCGGCACCAATAGATAAAGCTAATTCATAAGCTGAATCTTTCGTATTTTTTGTTGATGCATAAATGTCAGCTATCATCGTGTTTAAATCAGATGTTTGATTAGGCACAATAACATCATATGAATTATTTGTAAGATAACTTTCTAGTACACCAGCCGCATGTTTCGCATTTTCATCATTAGTTAAAACCTGAAGTGGCGTTTGATTAGTTTTACCTTGAGGGATAACCATAATTTGTGGATAACCTAATAATTCCGTTAGTTCATCTTTTGAAAAAACAACTGCATTTTCTTCTAAATATGACTGCAACGCAAACTTATTTACATTTATCTTTGTAATAATTTTTAAACCTTTTCCCTTATTTAAAGTGATTTTACGAGCTTTTGGATCAGTAAATGTAATAAATTTAGTAAGTGTATTTTGACTAAAAATTAAATTTTCAAAAACTTTAAACCGCTGTTCTTCATCAAAGTTTGAAATAATAGGGTCACTTCCTTTAAAAAGAAGGTAATAGATTGCAGACTTTTGAGCATCTATTAGAGCATTTGTATAGCCATTTCTACGAACATCAGCTTTTTTTCTAAATTTTTCAGAATAATAAATTCCAGTAGATTCAATGATAACTTCTCTGGGTGAGACTTGCTCAATTAAATTAGCTTCTTTTGATATAGGAAGTTCAGCAAAAATTAAAGAAGAATAAAATCCGATAAAAACCATTAATATTGAAATAAATTTTTTCATGCTTACCTCGTTCTATTGTTGTTTTGAAATTATCCCATGATTATAAATTTTTATAAAGAAAAAAACACTTCTTTATAAATACATCCTAACGTAAATAGATAAACTAGAAAAATCTAAGTTTGTATAATCATCAATTTTAAAAAACATTTGATGATCATCAAAACTAGTAGTAATTAGCGGAGAGAAAAGTGCTTTACTAAACAAGTACTCACCACCAATAGATGTTGTATTTGTAATAAGTTTTTCAGCAGAAATTCCAATTTTATGTGCTATATTCGACGACTCAAAGTAATCAAAACTATCTTGGGGAGAAATATAATCAATATAGTTTTGTCCAAACCCATAACTCAAAGCAAAGTTAAAGCTTTTATACCAATATTTTTTTGTGATTCCTAAGTAAACACTAGTAACATATGATGAAGTATAAACATTAGTAGTATCGTTTAAGTAAGTATAATGACCATCAATTGTAAAAAAAAGTTGTGAAATATCAATAAAGCGACCAATATTAGTTTGAACGTTGTAATAAAAATATAAATTATTAGCCAGTTTCTGATTTAACAATGCTAATTCAGCGTTATAAGGAGCGTAAGGTGTGATTGAAAGACCAGATAAAGAGGAAAACCCTAAAGCTGCTTCGATATGATAACGTGGATCTTCTATAACCCAAGAAGGCATAGCTGATAAAGACCCAAATTGATGAGCCGCTCTAGAAAGATTTGAAGACATTGATGGTTTAGTAATACGCAATAAACTGACTTGTTCAGATTTATAACCATCTTCAGTTTCAAAGTTTTCCATACCTAAATAATAATCGTCAATTTTTATACCAATACTCGAGTCAATATCAAGATCATAAAAATGTTTATCTTGATTCATGATATTTCCTTGAATTCTGAAAGCACTTAATAGGCTTGATTGAAAAGATAATGAATTAGCAAACCCTGACCAAGTACCATGTTTTAAATTAGAAAGAGTTGATTCTTCTGCATCATCAATATCTAAAACTTTTGAACGAGATGTAGACATTGGCAAATGAGCAATTTTTTCAAAATGATATTTTCCGCTAGGATCTACGTTTAATTGAAACCATAAAACCCCACCTGAGATAATATAAGAAAGTTTTTTAATTTTTACAATTTTAAAGTCATCTTCATCCTCTTCATCTTTATCCTTATCTTTATCAACTAAGTCATTATTAGATTGACCAATGCGAGAAAATGTATCAAATAAAAGATCAATAGGGTCAGAAAAAGAAGGGGTTAGAGTCATTTGAGTCTTTAAAGAGGGATTAGATACTTTTTTATTTAATGAATCATTTATAATATTTTTTTGAGCTGAAGGAAGACTTACTGTTTTTTCAGATTTCTTATAGATTTTCTTTTTTAAAATTTTTTTTGAGAATGTGATGTTATCTACATAAGGAAAGTAAAAAAAAGAAGAATTCATGAATTTTTTTAAATCATCAGCTGTAATATCAAGAGACTTTCCTTTTGAAGATACTAATGACAATGTATTATTTTCAACTTGTTTTGTAAGTCGATTTTCTTGAATCGAGTCAGTATTCAAAAATTCAATAATAGGCTCAGCTAAATAAATATTTAGATTATGGATAATAATTTCTGGAGATATTGACTCATAAAGGTCTAAAGAAGTATCAAAGTTTATTAACATAGATGTCGGGATATCTGTGTTATAAAAACGGTTGGTTTTAAATGCTTTATCAAAATAATTTAAGGCAATTTCTTGATCTGTTTTGGATAATCGCGTTGCTTGGTTAAAAGAATATACCTTATTAGGTCGGGCAATGGTCTTTTTTACATATTTTTCTTGTTTTATATGTTTATTTTGAGTTTCTTTGCTAGCATCGACTAAATCATCAAAATGAGAGCGATCATTTTTAAAGCGTTGAACATCATTTTCTAAATCTTGAGCAAATAAATTAACATTAAAAGAAAAAAGAATCAGAAATAGTAATAAATATTTTATGAATAACATGTTATGTTAATGTAATAAGAATTTATATTGATGTCAATTTTAAGTGCATAACATGAATAAAATATATAAAATATACGTCCTTTTTTTTGTGCTAATCTGGTGCCCATTAATTAGTTTAGCTAGTGATTCAGTTCAGGCTACGTCAAACTTTTTTGTTCAAAATAAATTTATACAAAAGCAATATTTAGAAAACGATATCCCACTCCAATCCATAAGTAATACGACGTTTAAATACATTGTTTTTCAAAATATTAAATTCAAAACACTCTTTTTAGATAATGTTTATTTTAATCATTGCTTTTTTGAAAATATAGAAGGGCTTAATAATATCCATCAAAGTTCTAAAGAGGTTCGTTTTACCGGAACAACATTGGCAAATTTAAATTTAGTTAAAGCAAATTTTTCAGGGACATTTCATAATGCATCAGATTTTAGTAAGTCTAATTTAAGAAAATCTAATTTTAACGCTGCAAGTTTAGTTCAAGTTGATTTTAGAGATGCAGATTTAGAACAAGCAACTTTTTTTAACGCAAAAATAATTGAACCTAATTTTAATAATACAAATGTGAATAATGCCTTTTTTATATTTTCTGATCTTGAAAGCGATTATGAATTATCACAAAAAGGAGCTATAACATCCTTTGAAGATTGGAGACAAGCTATCGAAAAGCAAATAACCTTTAAGGATATTTATTTTAAAAACCTTAAGTTTGAGTCTGAGAATTTGAATGAGTTAATAATTGAAAATTCTAAATTCGAAAAAGTTAAATTTGATCGGGTGCAATTCCAATTTTCTTTTTTTAATAATGTAAACTTTAATCAAGTAAAACAAGAGAAAGTATCGTATCACCAAGCAAATCTAATCAATAGTAATGTTGATTATCTTACGGTAAAAGAGTCTAATTTTTCAAATAGTAATATAGAGAAATCAGTATTTAAAAATTGTCTGTTCGAAAATGTTAATTTTACTAAAGCCAGTTTAAAAGAAGTAGTGTTTATCAACTGTAAATTTATCAATTGTAATTTTACAAAAGTAAAATGGTCAAAGGTTAAGATTAAAAAGACAAAAGGTTTACCATCAATGTACGTGTCTAAATTAACAAAAGAGGACAAAAAAAATGGATCCAATTGAAAAAAGTCAAAAAAAAATAGATGACTATGAAAAAAAAGCCTTAAATAAAATCAGGTCTACCAACCAAAGAAAACAAAAGGAAGCCTTCAATAATTTATTAATCTGGATAGTTTTGATTAGTGTTGTAATCTTAACACTATTATTTTTTATTGAACTTTAACGAATTAAACTTTCATATTTATATGTGGAAGTAGGAAGAAATAGATTAACCCATCCATTTACATTTGAAAAAACTGACTTAGAAACGTTTGAAAAAAAGGATGTTTTAAATCGTGATTCGATAGATGCTTGTGTAAATAAACTTCCTTTTTTCCTAAAATAGATAACTTGTGGTTTATCAATTTCAAGTTTATCAGATAAGGAATCCACAACATCATATAACCCACCTAATTGATCAATTATTTTAAAATCAAGTGCCTGTGTACCAGTAAAAACTTGTCCTTGTGCAATGTCATATACTTCTTCTTCTGTCATCAATCGATTATATTTTACTTTTTCAACAAATTTTTCATAATAAAAATCACTATTTTGTTGAAGAAGTTCTCGTTTCTTCGAGTCCAATTGTTTAGTTGAAGAATAAAGGTCCATATATTCACCGGTTTTAATACTTTTTCGATCAATTCCTAGTTCTTCACTCAGTTTTTCAGAAGAAATAAAAGAACTTATAACACCAATACTTCCAGTAATACTAGATGAATTTGCAAAAATACGATCAGAATTTACTGAGACATAATAGCCTCCAGAAGCAGCGATATTACCCATCGATGTATATACAACTTTTCCAGCATTTTTTAATTTTTGTATTGAATGATAAATACGATCTGAGGCTAAAACACCACCTCCTGGTGAGTTTACACGTAAAATAACACCTTTTATAGTTGGAGATTTTTGTAAATAATTGACGATATCATCGAATTCATCTGCTCCTGTAAATTTATTGCCTAATAAAAAATCATTTGAACTTGCACCTAATCCAATAGAACCATCAACTTCAATAATCGCTATTTTATTAAAATTAATAATTTGTGAAGGAACATAAGGTATAAAATAATCTAATGGAGCTTGGACAAGCTTATCATCATATTGTTTTAAAATATCATTTACATCAGTCCAATAGGTTAAATGGTCCACTAATCCAAACATTAAGGCTTCATCTGCATTAATGATGCCACCTTTTGAAATATAATCCACAACTTCTTCGTCAAGGTCTCTAGATTTCATAATTTCTGAAATAACAGTGCTAAAAAGAGAATCTACCAACTCTTCGACTTTAGCAATATCAAGTTCATCAGATTCTTCAGAAAACAATCGATTGGAAGCTTTAAATCGACCACTGGAAATAATATTACTTTTTAACCCAAAGTTTTCCAGTAATTTATTTGCTTGTGTAATTTCATAATGAATACCAATATTTTGAATACTTCCTAACTGGGGAAGTAAAATAACATCAGCCACAGTGGCTAAATAATATTCAGAAAGCCCCGCATCACTTTCAATGTAAGCAAAGATTTTTTTACCTTTTTTTTTACCCTTTTTTAGCTCATCTCTAATTTCTTGGAGCATCCCAATAGATGATAATGATGTTTGTAGGTTTTTGATTCGTAGTATAAAACCCTTACATGTTTTATCTTTATTTGCAAAATTAATTAGGGTTAATAAGTCATTACTTCCTAATTTATTACCACCTAAAATACTCGAATTAGATTGACCTGTAATAAGGTTCGGGCCAATAGTAAATGAGGCGTAAGAAGAAGGTTTTACTAAACTTTTACGGCGTCGATATTCGGTAGGAAAAGCACCAATACCAATTTGATACGCCAGGCTAACTTGTGTATCTACATCTGTCTCAAAATCTTTAATTAAACCAAAATCAAATTTGCCAAGAGGAAAGTCTACGTAAGCACCTGTGTAAAGTGTTGTTTGATTAATTCCTGATCGAAGGATTAATCCATCTGTAACATTTAACTCGATACCAGCTCTTGAAAAGATTGAATTTTTTTCATTATTTTCAAGATAAAAATCAGTGGCAAAACGAAGTTGTTCATCAAACATCAAAATAGATAAACCTGTCGAAATATTAGTTGGTAAATCAATATTTTTTTGATAAAAATCTTTTACGTTTAGTCCAAGAGATATTGATTTAGTTAAATTAGCTAATAATCCAAAATCAGAGCTCCAACCTTTTAGAGCCTGATTATCAATATTACCTTCGATAGATTTATAATTTAATCCCCAGCTAATTCCATTGCTTCCTTGTTTACCATAGCCAATGGCCGTAACAACAGCATTGTTCCCATTATAATCTTGAATTTGAATGTTACTCACCCCAAAAGGAGCAATATAAACAAAGTTTCCATAATATGTCTTATGTTGTAACTTATCGTAATCTAAATATTGTATTGTGTATGAACTTCCAGGGATAGCCAACCCCGCAGGATTAAAAAAAATAGCTCCTTCAGCTTCAGCAACGCCTGTAAAAGAATTTCCCATACCAATTGATCTTACAGTTGGGGTATCTTTTAATACTGATGTTAGTGAAATAGCTGCAAAAGAAACGGCTTGAGTAAACGCAAGCGTAATGTAGATAACTAAAATAATTATTTTTTTAACTGAAAACATATAGCTGCTTTATACCCCAAGAATTTTAATATTAAACATTAAATTATCCTAAAGTATAATTTCTTAGTTCTAATTTATCAAAGGTCTATATCAAGAAGGGTATCATCAAGTCTATGATTTATATTTTCTTGGGCCGCTCTAAATTGAGATGCGTAATTATAAAGTATTGGTGTATTAATCAAAGAAAAAAGTAAAACTCCACCAATAAGACCTTTTGTAGCAGAATCTTTTATAATAGTTTCAGGTATCACCATAATACCTAATCCACGACCCACTATAGCTCCAATGAGCCCAAAAGGAAGCATCATGAAATAATAATATCTATCTTGCGTAGGTATTGAAGAGTGAATTCTAGAAATTTCCTCAAGTACTTCATAAAATCGTGTCGTTGATGGATAAAGTTGTTGTAAAACAACTGGTGTGACAGGTAATGTCAGTTCCTCAAGTCTCGAACATACATACCTTAAACGTCTTAATAAATCTTGCCTAATATTTTGTTCTGAAGTATTTAATCCTGTTTCATTAGGTATACGACTTAAATCCATTTAATTCTCCAACTAGTTTAATTAAATATCGTTAAATTGAAGTTTGAAATTTCATTAATAACGTAACAACAAAAATTTAAACGGCATTATGCAGATAAATAGGCTTAACATACCTTTCAATTTTAGCCGAATGAATAGTTGTCTTGAATGCGGAAAATATATTAGCCAACATCAACTCTTTATACTCAGCAGTTACAAAAGTTAGTTGATTACATTTTTCAAGTAATACTGAAGATAAAGGTCCTACAATAGAAATATCATGTTCAAAACGCTTTAAAAAGTCTAAAAAAGCATCTTCTTTTAGGGCAATGTCAGCACTCATTCTATTTTTCATATCTGCAGCTGAAAAAGTGGCAAAGGTAACTTCATTTTTCCGACTAGGGATTGCTGTAATAAAAACATTTTTCATTGGTTTTAAGGATTCTGCAATAATATCGATACTATTAAATCCTAATACAGGACATTCATTAATTTGAGCTAATGTATTAGCCGTAGAAACAGCAATTCGACTTCCTGTATATGATCCTGGCCCATTAATAACACCAATTCCTTTACAATCAGATAAAGATAGTTCATAAGTTTTTGATGCTGACATGACGGCTTGAATGATATTTTCAGTAAATGAATAATCTCCAGCCTGTTTTTTTTCAAATAAGATTTTATCTTCCGAAGCAATAGCAAAAGAAAACGGCTCAATAGATAAATTTAGTAATAAATAAAATATTTTCATAACTTAACTTTAGTAAAGTTTAGCCTTGTTGCCAAGATACTCAATTATACAGGTGTTAAATGACCAAACTCTTCTTGGGTTGTAACCCATGTGTTAAAGGCTGCAAATGTACTTATAGGGTCAGTAGATGGTATGACATTTTTTAACATGGAAGGGTGATGTTTAAGTAGTTTTGATCGCTCTTTGGTTGATCGGTTGCTATGTTCTTGTAAAAACGAGCCGAAAACTTCTAAATTAACTTTATTCGCAGCTGTCAAAGACATCTGTAAAGTATTAGCTAATTGATCTAAAAAACTATTAGATAAGTCGTATTCACTAGATACGAAAAGTTGCTTTAAATGAATATTATATTTTTTTTCAAGTTGATGTAATTCATATTTTATTTTATAAAAAAGAGCTTCTAAATAAGCAAAAGTTAAATCATGAGTAGTAACATCATTAGTAAGTCCAATGATATGAATTTTATTTTCTTGTGCGACAAGATTTGTTGTAGCTGGAATGATAAAAAGTTTATGTGCTGATTTTGAAGACAGATCAATATTTTGAGAAAGGAAATCTTTTAAAGAACCTTGAATCAAAGATTCAGGCCAGCTTAAATAAGGTATGAATTTTTCAATGCCAATATTAAAAGCTTCACTATTAGGTAAAAGAGTAACTAAATCAACAAGATCAACAAAGTCTTTATCACGGCCAATATTAACAGTAATTTTTATATTGTTTTGATGAAAGCAAATATCAACATCACCAAAATTAGGTTGAAAGGTATGATTCCAGCGTGATGCGTTATCAGTAATAATTTCAGTAATTGGAATTTCATCTGGTAAAGGAATAAAGCCTTTTGTTGAGCCAAAATTACTAAAAGAAGGCTTGCATCGAGGTAATATTTGTTTAGGAATACTAAATTCCTCTAACATAAAAGATGACCAATCCAACGTTGAGCTATCAAATAAATAAGTTGTCATAGCTGACGAATAATCCGTTGCAATATCTTCCATTCCTGTCATGTTATAAAGTAACCATGAATCAATCCCTGTAACCCAAACTGATTTTTTGTTAACCATTTTTTCGATTTCAGGAAAGTATTTCATTAGCCATTTTAAATGAATAGCTAAATTATGCGGATAAAGTTGTTGTTTAATTTGATCTTGATAGATATTAAGATGCTTACCATGACTATATTGAGAAAGAAGCGATGAAACTCGGGATTTATCAAAATAAAGAACAGGTTTTAGTGCAAGTCCAGTTGTTTTTTCCCAGATAACTAAACCAAAAGCCTTACAAATAATTGAAATAGAATCTATTTGATTGATATTGTAGTCATTTAATTGAAAGAGTTCATGAATTGAGCTACGAACCGAATATATAATTTCTAATGGGTCATACGTTAAACCTAATTCATCATCTTCTTGCGCTGTTAACGCAGATTGATGGGTAGCAAGGACTTGTCCATTTTTATGCATTAAGAAAGCACTTGATCGAGTGTTTGAGATGTGTATTTTTAATTTAAACTTCTTCATGAATATGTTTATTGTACATTAATATATTAAAAAGAAAAAATTCACATAAAATATAGTATTAGCTAAGTCTGTCTTAAAAAAAATCAAATTGATTGCTAAACTGTTATCTGTTATCAAAATAGTGAGGTTTATATGATAAATATTGGATTAATTGGTTTAGGTAATGTCGGCGAAGCCGTCTATTCAATTTTACAAAAAAATGGGTCAATAATTTCTGATCGAATTGGTCAAGAAATTGCAATTAAATCAATTGCAGTTCGTAGTGTAGAAAAACATCAAGATAAAATTGACTCAAAAATCAATTTAACAGCTGATGTCATGTCAGTGATTACAGATCCTGAAATAGATATTGTTGTTGAAGTGATGGGTGGTGAACATCCCGCACTTGAATATATTACAACGGCATTAAACAATAAAAAGTCTGTTGTAACTGCAAATAAAGAAGTTATTGCCAAACATAAGCGAACATTTTTCAAGCTTGCAAAAGAAAATGGGGTAGACATATTTTTTGAAGCTGCGGTTGGTGGTGGAATACCAATTATTAGGTCGTTAAAAGTTGGTTTTGCAGCTAATAAAATCAATTTATTAAATGGTATTTTAAATGGAACAACAAATTATATTTTGACCAAAATTGAGCAAGAAAAGCAAGATTTTTCAATCATTTTGAAAAAAGCACAAGAGCTTGGTTTAGCCGAAGCAGATCCGACAATGGATGTAAGCGGTTTAGATGCAGCCTACAAGTTAGTCATTTTAGCGGCTGTTGCATTTAAATTAGATATTCAGTTAGAAGATATTTTTTATGAAGGCATTGAGTCTGTAACGTTAAGTGATATTAATTATGCAAAGCAATTGGGATATAAAATTAAATTGATTGCAAATGGAGTTCGTATAAACGATAAGCAATTTTCGTTTGCTGTTCACCCAACGTGTATTCCAGAATCACACCCTTTAGCATCTGTAGATAATGAATTCAACGCAACATATGTTGTAGGAAATTATGTTGGTGAATCGATGTTACTTGGTAAAGGCGCAGGGGGCTCTCCAACAGGTTCTGCAGTTGTATCTGATATTATTGACATTTGTTTTGATCATACAAAAAATGTTTCATATCGAAATTTAGAATTAACATTTCAAGATGCAACAATTTTACCGTTTGAACAAACTGAACATAGCTATTACTTACGTATTATAGTCGATGACAAACCTGGAGTTTTAGAAAAAATATCCATAGTTTTTTCAAGAGAAAAATTAAGCATTGATCGTATTGTTCAAAATACAGTTTCAGATAATAAAGCTGAAATTATCTTAATGACTAAGCAAGTAATCGAAAAAGAATTTAATCGAATCGAAGAACGTTTAAATGAGATCGAAGAACTCAATCATATTGCGTCAAAAATTCGTGTTGCTCATTAAGTAATTTTTAAGTTTTTTCTAAAATAATACTAATTAATCTTTTCAGAATTATCTGAGTTATATCCTTGAACATCTGGGGCATATACACTGTTACTTTGAGTCTCTCGATTATCTACTACAATTTGAGCCATTGAGTTTTGTTGATACCTGTAAAACAGATATAAGATTGCGGAAACTGGAATAACCAACAAAATTAACCATAACATAATTTTAGCTGCTTGTTCATCTTTTTTTTGTTGAGTACAGGCACGATCTACATTTTTTTCACCTGCATAAGTTTTTAAATAA
>MDTB01043404.1_pt1 | contig 18143 bp, 12 predicted proteins | sample 811161 | NCBI WGS metagenome assembly MDTB01 (sample SAMN05326650, study PRJNA326480) | marine metagenome | isolation source: seawater | place: Mediterranean Sea | collected 2009
AGCAAAGAAAAATCAACTATGCTTTCTTAGCAAATCTAGACAAATCAGTGAGCTCGTTACTGCAACAGTGCGCTGATCGAGCGGTGGCAACCCAATTCATGGCGAATGTTTGGGGTTTCGATGAGAATGTCATGCGTGAAGCCGGTGACGCAGCTAACGGTGTTGTTTGGGTGATGGGTGCGACTCACTGGAACAGCAGCCACCCGGGCATGTATACGGTGCGGCAGATTTCTATGATGTCCGATCCCGAACAGTCAAAGTATCGTTCGGTACACTACATTCGCGGTGTTTGTTCAATGTTTTACCTTAAGGAGGCGATCGAGATCGCTGCACAACGTGGATCAATTTCAGGATCTACAATCAAAGCCGCCATGTATGAAAAGAGCAATTGGGTGCCCCTGGGCCTCGAAGGTGTGTGTCGCCCAGCTAGTTGGAGCCAGGATGATCATCGTGGCGTTACTGAGGTGTTAATTTACCGCGCGAACGTCAGCAACGCTGATACTGCGCGAAGTCTTGAAGATCTCTTTCTTGAGCAAAAGTTATCAATGACTCACGTATTTACAGCGAATATACCAAGGCGTCCAGATTGGCTAGGGTTTTAACACTATCGTGGTGTCGCGCAATTTTGCAGCGACAGTGAACGCCAAAGCTAAGATGAAAGAACAAAACCGCCAGATACCTAAAATTGCTTTAACCCTTGGCTTTAGGCCTCAGTATTTGTTATCGCGCAGCAAGACTGAACTTGGGCACCCAACAGACTACTGTTTGAGAACTGACAAGGACGGCTTGGTAACAATAAGCTTTGTTTGGCAATATCTTTCGTTATATCCACTAAAACGGGCCGGAATAACTTGGCGTATGGTGGGTCTGCTACTAACACTTGCAACGACGGTTCTGTCTGGATGTGCCAGCTCGACAGTAACGCCGGAGCCGCCAGCGGCAGACGCCAACTCGTGTTTTCTTCGAGCGGTCAACCTTTGTGAAACGCCCGGTTGTATAAACAATCAACTGAAACTATGCGATGCACAGTTGTCTAATGCGTCAATGCCCATGACCGAAGGCATCAGAACAACGCTAATAAAGTGCTTGGTTAACAGAAGAACTACGACAGCGGCTGCTGGTGATTCAGACTATGCTGACGAATGGCGCCGCTGTATGCATTTGTTGGATGCAACAACGCCTTAAATCACGTTATCTGCGCCACGTCGTGTCCCCGCGTTCTCAGGGTTGTCTAAAGCCACTAAAGAATCCGACGATTTCCTCGGTAGCGTCAAACTCAGAGTGTTTGCCAAAACCCATAGTGAATCGGCCAACGACACGTCTAAGGTCCCACCAGCTAAAGCGAGCCCCGGGCCAGTCGTGCCCGCCCCCTTGCACTCGGTATAGCACAACCTGCTGCGCGCTATTCGGAGAGGCATACGTGACTATGTCGATAGGATCATCGTAGCGGAAGCTTCTAAGTTCATGTTTGGCACGCTCCAAGCCTTCGCGTGTCGCCCAGCCGTTGATCACCTCTTCCACACCTAAATATGCACCCCAACCGTCGACGTTTGCCAAATCGCCCGAATACAACGTGATGTTGTCAGCAGTACCACTAATCGCTAATACAGACAGCGCTTGACTGGGACGGCAATCCTGCTCGGTGGACAACATCATAGTGCCAGCCACTGGTGCTACTGCCCGGAAAATGTCGGCTGCTTCGCATCCGAGCAAGTAACTCATATCGCCGCCGTTCGACATGCCTGATGCGAACACCTGCTGTACATCAATCGGATATCGAGCGACGAGATGTCTGACCAGATCTCGAATGAAAGCAACATCATCCACTTGAGATTCTTTGTGAAACTCGTAGCCTACTTGGAAGAAAGCGTTTTCTTGTTTATCCAGAGTCCCCTGCGGGTACGCAACAATGTAGCCATATTGCTGTGCCAACTCATTGAATCCTGCATAAGCCATTATGCGTTCGGCAGAACTGCCATAACCATGCATGACTATAACGAGCGCTGCTGCATCGGGCAGGTTCTCTGGCGCGTAAACAAATGCCGTTCGTACCAAATTGTCGTGCTTAAGCGTTATCTCTTGGACGCCCGCCAGGACACTGTTACTGACCCACAACCACCACAACGCCAGTGCCACGCACCTAATCATCGCTTACTCGCCCGTCATGCTGCGAGGGGTTATTGCCCCACGGAGGCATCGGCTTCTGAGTTTCTAGAGGCGGCCGCGGCCTCACGCCACTCCTGCTCCAATAAGCGAGCACCCCGCAGAATATTGCCCATGGAGTAGTTGCCCTCGTGACAGGCGTATTCGTATACCTTGCTTTGGTTTTTGGTCCAAACGTATTCGCCACTCCAGGGTGCCGTCCAAACGGTGTCGTCTACAACAGTGAAGTCGTAGAGTAGATTTCCATCTTCGGTGAGGCTAAATCGCTCTTCCACTTGCAAATTCTCATCCGCGCCGCCAAGACCACTGATCGCTTTGAAATTTTTGGTCTTTACAACCAAGGTATCGCCATCCCAGTGACCGACCGAGTCACCCAGCCAAGAGCGATAGCCGGAATCTGAATGTTCAGAATTCAAGCGGATGATGCGCGCGTCATGAACCATTTCTTGCAGAATCATGACGTAATCGTCAGTCTGCACAATGCGCTTGTAGTTGTTATACAAACTCGGAATGGTCGGTACAGTCGGCGCGAAGCTGATCAAGCAACGCTCAGAGGGAGCGAGGCTCTCGGGACCGTCAAACGGCCCCGGGCCGTCTTGGTCGAGCCAGGTTGCGGTACCGGTATTTTGATGAATAAAGCTCTGATAAACGTCGCCCATCCGCTGGCTGACACCTTCCCGAGTTGGTGGTCGGCGACCGTTCGGCGGGTCATAAATAATTGACGTGCGCACTTCGCCGTCTATCTGCGAAGCTTTTTTGCCGATATCAATGTAAAACGCGTTATAGCCGCCAACGCCACCAGCTCCGGCAGTGTTATTGCCGTCACCGCCAACCGGCGGTGCTTCTCGATCTGGGTCACTCTCTGATTCTTGGAACCATTCGTAGGCCAAACCAGCAGCCCAATTGAGCAAGTCCGCGACCCATGGATAGAGATACTTGATGTCGCCGAAAAACTCGGGGCGCTGCTCTGGAGTAAGCGTGCCCGTATCGTACACACCCGATAAATCCGGTTTGCCGGAGGGTGTGCGCTTGATGTCTGCTTGCACCGGCCCAATGAGCAGTATGGCTATAAGAAAGGTGAGTTTCTTCACGAATCGATCCTCTTACGGCAGTTATCTGAGTAAGTTTGGCGACTCGCTTTATCTTTCGCAACCATTTACGCCGCTGTGTATGTCAACTATTCGTTAACATCCGGCACTTTGCTGCCGTAGTATTAGCATTACACAAATGACTGCCGGTGCTATCACCGCATTGAGCTAACTATGAAAAAGGTTCTGCAATTGGCTGTCGCAATGCCCATGTTGGTGCCGTCCGGACAAACACTCGCCGATATTGAATTCTCGCGGCCATTGAATAAAGCGAATCAGGATCACGCATCAGTCCAGGTGGAGTATTCTTATTTCGACTTGTCTTTGGATGTCCTGGATTACGTCGAAAAAATCCAAAGTAGATCAAGACCAGAAGAAGTTCGAGCCCTAAGCGCCAATCTGCATATGCCAGTGGCCCAGCGGCTTAGTTTTGACTACCAATACACTGACACCTTTTCTAAGGTAAGTCGCTCTGCACAGCCTTATCAGCTTGAAACCGATGGATTTGAACATCAAATTCAACTCAACTATTGGCTTAATAAGACACCACGTCTATCAACGTTTTTACATGCCGGCCTAACTTATGCGAAGCAAAAGCCCGTGGAAATCGACTGCTACGACTACAGTGGTCTTGTGTTGGGTGGAACCTGCAAAGAGGCTGACGTCCGACTCTTGGACGGAGCGGCATTGGTTAATGAGGGGATCAGAAATTATTACCCTGCGTTGCTTACAGATGCGAATGCGTTGGGATTCTCTATTGGTGTCACAGTTACGAATAAGTGGCCTGGGGCGCTCGATGCCTATCAGTACTTTGGCTACGAGCAAACTGAAGTCAATGTACGATACCAGTCCCAGGTGCTGAATATCGCTGATCCCTTCGCTTTAGGAATCAGCTATAAAGGCTACAAACTTGGTGATGTGGTTGACGAGTTGCGCGCAGAACTGCCTCAAGACTCGCCGTGGCTTGAGCGCTCCTGGGTGGTGGAAGCTGGCGCAAAACGCCAATTTGGCGCGCATTTTTTTGTAACCGCAGCGCTGCGGCACTACCACGTAAACCGCGTGGATTATCTGCCGAACCCAAGTAACGAGGATTTCAGCAGTAATACCGTTTTGAATTTAGCGGCTTGGTTTGCTCCAGCAAAAACACTGAGGATCTATATTCGTGGAGAGGCTACGACGAACAATGTCCTCGGGCTTGAGCCCATCGCTTACAACCGCAAAAGCAATAAATTCTTCGCGCATCCATTTGGCCAGTTATCGATTGGTTTCGTTCTCTCTCCAGACCAGTGATTGTTCTGCATTAAAAAAGGGGGCAGCGCCCCCTTCTTTATTTTCATGACTCCTAGAAATTTCTAGGGCGTTGGATCATAAATTATCTCCCCGTGAACCACCGCTGTTTCGCCGTTGTTTACCGTAGGAGTCGGTTCATCGCCGATGTACCGATCGTTATCGTTCACGCCATCACCGTCGTAATCTTCAAAGCCAATAACCCGAAGATCCCGATCCTTAACCAAATCCGACTCGTCACCGTCGTAGAGCGTTGTGTACAGACCACGTAGATCTGCCACGCCTGTGATTGTGCCATCGGCCGGTGTCAGCCACTCTTCACCATCCAGCGCTTTGACTTTGTATTTGATGGAAGAATCAATACCGTCTTCGAGTTCCCCTCCATCGGGAATGACAAATCGGCTGATGTATCGATAGGTGTCTTTCCATCCGTTAACGAACTCCCCTAGATCTTCGCCAGTTGCAGTGTCATACACAAAACCAGGAATACCCCAGAGGTTGCCGTGACCACTAAATTCTAGGCGAATTCGTTTCCCCGCATCTTTACCAAAGACAGCATCGCCGTTGGCATCTAATGTTTCGGGAACTTGGTAATACAGTGTTTTGGGTTCATCGATCTGGACAACGTCGCCAATGACCGCATTGGTGTCTACGGCATTTGCATAGATCACTTCATAGTTTGGTCGCGTTTCCAACGAGATGTTGTATTTCGTCGTCACATCTTCCCACAGCTTATAGCTGCAATAACGCTTCACGTCGCTGCTACGGCCATACACTGGGTGGTCGTCATACTCGTTTGCGAGTCCGTTTGTTCGGCACTCCATTTTTGCCAGCTCAGACTCCGGCACCAATTCACCCGTGCGGATACCCCATGCGATAGACCGAGAATCCCACTCATTCTCAGGCATACGATATCTCGCATCACGCAACGCATCCTCAGGATTCTCCATCGTCGCTAATATCTCGTTCGCGGTAGCGCCTTTGCCTAACGCGACACCATTCTGATCTAGGATTTGTCCATCTGACTGCGTGTAGGAACCCATATCGGCAAGCTGCAGCCCCTCCCGGTAATCTCCTTTCCGGAAAGTTTCTTCCCTGGTCACTTCATTGTCGTTGTAAGTGCCAAACATAAACCTCAGCTCTTGCACCCCAACAGTATTTACCTGACCACCAGATTCTTCTTGCACGTTGCCATCTTGGTCGATGTAGGAGTATGCATAGCGATCATCCATAGACCAAGTCAAGGTGTCTCCTGATACGGTACTGATATCCACACTCGCCGTATATCGCCGGTTAGGCTCAAAGAACTCTCCAAGACCGCCGGTGTACAGGTTATCCAGATTGTCGTGGCCACTAAAAATACGCCACATCTTGTAAGTTATGCCTGTGCCGTCTGCAGTGCCAGTCATAACCTGCCCCCCAGAGTAACCGTAAGAGTCAGCATCACTGTTACCGTAGGTGCCCGAGAACGCAACGTTGTCTCGCGTGACCAAGGTCATCGTTGTGCTCGCTGTTTCGGGAATCGTTACGGTGAACGTTTCGCCGTCAGAGCTCCAGTTAAGGTTTGCTTCGGAGCTAACAGCACGCTCGCCGCCCTGAAGCTGGGCGTCGTCGCCTTCAACAACTGTAACAACCATCTTGATGACACCAGAACCCGAGGCTGGGATCTCTTTTAGGTCAAGATGCACCGCGGGAACGACACCGTAGTCGGAAGGATCAGACGACTTGCTAAGCAGCTTGTTTAGGTTTGTTGAGCTAAACCCGTCCCAGGACCAAAACCGCAGTTTGCCGTCGCCAGTCTTGCCATCGGAACTTACAGCCCCGGTATCCTGGAACCCGTCGGCTCTAGAGTACAAAGGCAAATTCGAGTCTCCGTTCACATAGTCAGCGATCGCGATCTGCCGACCCACCAGGACTCTGTGGTCATCGTTAGTGCCAACGCTCGTGGCAAAGTCCTCGGCTGCTTCCGAAAAGTTCCAAAAGCCACGATCTACGACCGTTTTAGTAATGTCCGCCTTCAAATACTCTCCGATATCGAAGTAAGGCGATGTCACATACCCAGACTCATCATAGTTTTGATTCAACGCATCTTCGAAAGTCGTTGGTATTTTTGACCCATCGAGGCATTCGCGAATGCAATACAGTGTTTCAGTAATATCCGCCGCAGATACAAATTCGTTAGTTTCGGTGCGAATCCCGGCGCCCTTTTCTGCTGAGCTCGGAGCATTCATTGCACCTTCCGGAATGTCATACCACTGACGTGTATCATGCGACCACACGCCTAGACTGCGAACCTCCTTATGGTACCAATCCTCCTTGATTTTGGTCGTCGTGCCATCCTCATTGTTTTGAATGGTCACGCCCCATTCCTTGAACATCGAGTTTTGCCACTCTGTTGTGGTAAACGAAATGGCTTCAAAACCTTCGTCCGTTAGGCTTTTCTTTTCATAACCGCTGTCAAAATTGATGCCCTCTGTAAAGGTAAAGGTCGATGTCGCAGCGTCAAACTTACCCTCAAATTCTTGGAATTGATCCAGAAGCACTGCCTGATCACCAAACAGAGACTGGAACTCGGTGCGCCACCAACTATCCCCTGTATGCCAAGCAAGCGAAATACCGTCGATGTCATTCAATGCCACGTAGGAGGTAGTTCGCTTCTCGATACGCAGGTCGGATGTTCGCAGGGTGAATTGCTGCTTGACCGTATCACTTGATGCCACGTAGCCATGGTTTTCCCGCTCGAAGATCGTATTTTCATCTATCAGCGGGCGCCCTCTCGGGTCAACATGCACACCCCAATAATCTGCCCAGGCATGGACCCGATCTTTAACCGTTGTGCCATCCTCTAACTCGCGATCGACCTCAGCCAGCATTGGAAACCCTGGGTTAGAGTTAGCGAGCCGACTGCCGTCGGTGTTGTAGACGCCATAGCGATGGACGTTGCGTTGGGCTTTTGCACGATCTACGGTGAAACATTCCTCACCAACAACCAAACCAGCATTAGCGTAGGCTCCAGTGGTCTCGTCAATACCGCCGACCTCGTAGACAGGCGTCTTAGTAGGTTGCCAAATGGAATCCCAGTCAATCTCATAAGTTTGACCGGCATCGCGCGCTGCTTCTTCCTTAGCGAATTCCTCTGCTTCACGAGCCAAGATTTGATCTTGCGTCGGCCAGTCAAGTTGATACGCTTCTGACAAGCGCCGGCAATAACCCTTGTCTGCGGCGCTGAGGTAGAACTGGTATACCGCCTCAACCTCTACAAAGTACGAATTCGCCTCTTCCCGTTCTTCCTCAGTCGCACTCTCGTACCAACCAGGTTCCCACCAAGGTGCTGGCCCCATGGTCTGTTCGTCCCATAAGCTAAATCCCGCAAATTCTTTGTAGACGCCGCGCTTGTCCCCATTGGCTAAGAACACTGCAGCAATGTCGTTATTGCCGTTGCGCAACCGCTCTTTGAACCTAATCGCCCCACCCGAGGCCTCGATATACCCCTGGCCGAGGTAGTCGCCGTCGCGCAGATAGCCTTTGGCACCATCAACGTGCATGGAGAAATTCATCTCGAAGTCGCCATTCGGAGAGGTCTCCGTGACGCCACCGGTTTGCGCAACGTCTGCGTAAATCTTCATGTCGAATTCGTCTTCGGCATCTGGGTTCTGCGCTGGAACAGACACCCAAGCCAGAGTTTTGACCGGTGATATTGAGTTCAATCGAGACACCTGCAGAACTGCGGTATTGGCGGTTTTGCCCTCTCCTGTAGTGGTGGTAGTCGACGATGCAGTTGACGAAGAGGCAGCACTCGTTGCGGTCGCCGCAGACTGCTCAGAACTGGCGTCGGCAGCGCCAGTCTCACAATCTTCTTCGTAGATCGTAGCCGCGTACGCGCCATCGTTTACAAACGCATCCGGACGCATAGCAGAGACCATACACATGATGTTATTGACCGTGCTTAGCGCTTTGTTAATTGACTGTCCGTCCACATAAAAGTTTTGCGGATCCGTTTCAAATTGAGTGTCGGCAAGGCCGTTTTGTGCAAAAAATAGCGTCGCAACGAAAAACAAATTTCTAATTCTAAGCATCTCTTTTTTACTCCACCGTGGCCAAAACACTGATAGTTTCTGGCAATGAATAGCCGCTATTGGTTAGATCAGCGGCCGTTTCCGAGTCCGAACTTGCGACCTCGCTGACCGCCTCTGCAACAGTTGCGACCACATTTGTTTCAGCGGTCGCCACAGACGCCGCAATTGTCGATGTCGAGGATCCAGACGCATACGCTGCGAGTTCGGTCGCATCTGCAGCCACGACCGCTGTAGCGATACCGCCCACTGCATCTTCCACGCTGTTTTTAGCAGCGCTAATAACAGTCGCTATGCTCGCAGCCGTGACGTCGGCAAAATTAAGCTGATCGGTGACTTGAGTAATTACTGCGGTCAGATCATCAGCAAATGCCGCTAACGCATCGCCATCAGTCACTAAGGTATCTAGACTGGTGTCTGTAACGGTGGCGAGCGCAGTGTAGGATTGCACCGCGACGACTAATGCTTCAGAGACCACCGTTTCAACGACCTTAAACGACACGGTTCCGTCTGCCCCAGTCTCTGCGTTGATGATTTTGTTGCCCGCTGCCGCTTGCACAACCAAACCTTCAGCAAAAGATTTCGTCATCGCAACAGCTCGACTGACCGCAGTCGCTGCGTCGGAGGTGTCTGCAACATTTACCGCGGACACTAGCACCTCTGTCATTTGCACGTTTTTCGTTTGGATCGCCTGGGCAACAGCATCACCGGCCACTGAATCAGCCCACACGTCCTTGGTGAGGAACGCTTGCACCACGGCGGCGGTGTCCGCAGCGCTTACGCCTAGGTCTTCAGCAGAGATACCAAGAGAAGTTAACACTTCAGCTTTCGCTTCTGCTGTGGCCGCGGCCGCGATGATCGTAGATATGGGTGTGATGTACGCGGATGCCGCAGCCGACGTGGGTACATCAGACACTAGCGCTAAATCTGGCAAGGCTTTATTGGTCGTGGTATCCGTACCACCAACCGAAATAAGCTTGGATGAAGACGAGATACTCACCTCGCCTTTTTCTAGAAAAAACAAACCGTTCGCGTCGGTTATTACGCTTTTCTCATCTGCACCCTGAACATAATCGCCGTCGACATCAATAAACACGGTAGCGCCCGATACCGGACCGTCAATTACTCGTCCCTCGAAAGCGTCGACAACCGTTATCACTAGATCCAGGGTTGAAGTTTCTGTGCCCTCTGTTGCGGTAAAGGTGAGGTTGTAGACGTTGTCGCCGCCACTGTCCAAAGGTGTTTCGAAGTCCGTTGCGACATTAAAGGTCAGCGCATTCGCAGCCGACAGCGTGAACTTCGCGAGATCCGCACCGCCAGTAAGAGCGATCGCACCGGTGCCCTCTATGGTGAGCGCAGAGGTACCGCCTTCAACTACACTCAAGGTTGACGCCGAGGTAAACGCGGGCGATGCAACGTCGGTAACCGTGATTGTTAGCGCTTGGGTCACCTCCTCGGTTCCATCATTGACAGCAACGATGATGTTGTAGACGTTATTGCCACCTGTATCTGCCGGGGCTTCGTAATCCGGCGCGGACTTAAACACGAGCTGGTTTGAATCGCTCAAGGAAAATAATGCCGCGTCATCCCCAGCCAAACTGAAGCTCAAAGTGTCATCAGCGTCCTCATCAGACGCTTCTACGGTCAGAACGAGCGTTTGCCCTTCAGCAATAGAAGCGGTGTCCGCACTGGAAAAGCTGGGAGCGCTATTCGTTGGGGTACTATTACCGCCACCGCCACCGGAGTTGTCGGAACTGCTACTGCCACCACTACCACCGCATGCCGTCAGCGCAGCTGCGGTCAACACGCTCATTACCATTCTTAGCTTCACTCGCTTCTCCTTGGCAAAAGTTACCTATGTCACCAGTGCAAAATATATTCATTTGTCAATCAAAAGTATACAAGGCGTGAAAATTCCCTAAACCTTCTCACTTCGTTAACATGACTTACCGATCCTTCAGAGCGGTTATAGATTTGTGACAGTTAGCCGTCTAACGAGCTGAGCTTCACGGCCGCTGCCGCGCCGCAGCAGTTGCCGATACCACCGTGTAGGAACGCGCCAAATCGTCTGGGTTAACACTTTTAGACAGCTCCCTGACGCGCTGATAGCAACCATTGTCATACGCCTCGCGAAATGGGCGAATCGCCCCCCAAGGGTCCCCTTCACGGCCGTTTGCGCCCAAACCAAACCCTTCTACCGTTGCGCCATAAGTTAACGCCTGTAAACCCAGTCGATGGCAAAGTGTGTCGCTTGCGGTCGCCAAAACATCAGGAGCGACCGACAACACCCAGTTCTCTTGGGTGCGCATCCACGGTTTGACGTTACTCATGGTGGCGACAAAGCGCGGTTTTGCGGATCGATTGACCCCCGTACCGTGTAACAACCGACCATCGAACAGCATGATGGTGCCAGCTTGGGCTTCGAGATTGATCGTTGGTTTGACCTGACCAATTTGTCCTGTGCGGCCAGCTTGAATCATATCCTTATGCGATCCTGGGATAATCAACGTGCCACCATTTTCTTCGTTGACATCCTGGGGTATGAACATTGTGTTCACCAATGCCGGCGCTTCCATGGTGACCCAAGGCAACAATGGACCCTGATCTATATGCAGGGCTTGGGGGTAACGCCCTGGGTCGGCGCCGTTCGCCAAGAAGCTATGACAAATCCACCCCTTACCCAGCGTCTCGTTTAGCAACTGTACGAGTAACGGTCCGGCTTGCACAGAATCTGGACTTTGCTCGATACAGCCAACAAAAATCTCGCCTTTGTTGACTAAGGTGTTTACGTACTGTCCGGTGGGCGTTTGTTGATCAATGCCGGCCAAACGCTCGCCCTCTGCTTGCTCATACAAACGCCGATAAAAGCGACTGCACTGTTGCGCCGACAAACCATCCGCAATTAGGCAATAGCCCCACTGCAAAAAATCGTGCCGCAACTGCTGTATATCTCTGGTTGCTTGCGGCAACGAGACATGCTTCCAATAGTCGTGTTTACGGGCCACAGTGGTATCCCAGTACCGACCCCCATCCCAAGTCAATGGCTGCTTTAGGTCCGGCGGCGAAAGCCAAGGATTATTCTTTAGTAATGACTTCATAGGCTCACCACTGCGCAGAAAATCGCGAAACAGCTGTTCCTCTGTCGGCGAGTTCGCTGCGATATGGTCATAAGAAAACTCTATTGGCGCTGACATTCACTCTCCTCGCTCATATGCCCTAAACTAAATTATGTGAAACCAGCGCATTGCAACGCAACCGCCAATTTGTTTGCTTTTGGTGGACATCGAAGCCTGCTAGGCTGCGCCGCTGTACTGAAAGGAGCCACCATTTTGCGCAACTGGGTCACGACACTTATGACTGCTGAGATCGGAAATCATTTGTGCCGTGCGGGCTTAGTTTTCGCATCGCTTTGCGCGGCAGCGCTACCCAGCGTAGCCCAAGCTGAGTTGTCAGTTTTCCTCGACTGCAAAAAACGCAGCTGCGACGGCGAGTTCATTCGCAGGGAACTGGCCTTTCTAAATTTTGTACGCGATCCAAAAGATGCTGACGTACACGCCCTAATCACTAAACAGCGCAGCGCTGGCGGCAGGCGCCACGAGATACTGCTGTACGGGGCCGGCACATTTTCAACAAAGGACCATAAACTGCAGGTCGCGACACCAAACAACGTATCCAACGATCAAGAGCGCCGGGCGGTACTCGACAAGCTAAAGCTCGGGTTGGTTCCGTACCTGCTATCGACCGACCTGGCAGACAGCATGTCCGTGAACTTCGCGCTAGCGACGACTCCCGCACTCGAAACCACGGTTGCTGATCGCGACCCCTGGAATGCTTGGGTGTTTCGCAGTGAAGTTGGTGGTCGTATGGAGAATGAGGACAGTCGCAAGCTTGATGAGATGTGGACGTCGTTCTCAGCCAACCGCGTCACTGACGCTTGGCGCATGGGGCTAGGCATCGGCCACAATCAAAAGAACCGACGGTTTGTTTTAGACGACGCGTCTGAGATTGAGGATAACACCACTAGAACTAACGCGGAGGCTGCCTTTATCAAGTCCATTACAGAGAATTGGAGCGTCGGTGCTGGTTTGAGCAGCCAAAAATCTACCTATCGGAATTTACAGCAAGGCCTGCGCGCGGCAGCAGCGCTAGAGTACAACGTTTATCCGTACAGCCTCTCCGCGGAGAAGGCACTGACATTCGGCTATTTCATGGGCCTGACAGACTTCAGTTATGAACAAAGCACTATTTTTGGGCTGTTGCAGGAGACCCGGGCAGACCATGGGATATTTGCCGAACTCGACTTGGAACAAACCTGGGGCGACGTATCTATAGAGCTGCGCAGCGCGCAAATGCTTGACGACCCCTCACTGTATCGAGTGTCTGTGGGCGGCAACCTCTCGTATCGAGTAACGCGTGGGCTGTCTGTCAGCATTTGGGGCCAAAGCTCGCTGATTAAAGATCAAATCTATTTGGCGAATGCCAGCGCTACCACATCCGACATACTGCTTGGGTCTGCTGCGCTGAATACGGATACGGAAACGAGACTTGGCGTGAGCTTGCGCTACACCTTTGGCTCCATATACAACGGCGTCGTGAATAACCGTCTGCAGGGTGCGAACTTCGTAAGGATTTTCTGACCCAATTTGCAGTTCTGCAGACAGGATACGCGCAATAGCGGCCGGCTACTGCTGTAAAGTGTGCTGACGCAACAACGCAATCGCGCAAAACATATTGCACTGACTAGCCAGCGAGGTCGCCGATGAAGTTAATAATTATTTTTCCAACGTTACTGTTTTTGCTCTTGGGCTGCGCAGCAGAAAAGTCAGAAGAACCGAAACCCGCAACCGTCGCAGCCGACCTGGTATTGCGCGATGGGACTATAATTACCGTTGACTCGGTGCAATCCCAACACCAGGCAATAGCAATAAAACACAATGAAATTCTGGCGTTAGGCAGCGATCAGCAGATCGCCGCCTATATCGGCGCAGACACTGACGTTATAGAACTTGCAGGGCGCACCGTAATCCCGGGATTGATCGAGGGCCATGGCCACTTCTTGAGCCTTGGCCGTGCTCAGCAAATACTCGACCTGACCCAAGCACAAAATTTCAGCGCCATCGTCAGCCAGGTCGCGATAGCCGTCGACAGTGCAAAACCCGGCGAGTGGATATTTGGTCGTGGTTGGCATCAGGACAAATGGCAATCCGAAGACTTCACCACGGTCGACGGCGTTCCAACCAACACAACGCTGAATCAGATTTCACCTGATAATCCAGTCTACTTGGTACACGCGAGCGGCCACGCCGCGTTTGCCAATGCTGCAGCATTGCGCGCCGCCAATATCAATGCAGCAACCGGTGATCCGGCTGGCGGCACTATTGTGCGGGACGCTCAGGGCCGCGCCACAGGGTTACTACGGGAGAACGCGCAAGACTTGCTAGAGCGCAGTATCGCCGACTACATGGCGTTAATGACCGACGCTCAAAGGCAGCAGAATCTTATCCAACAGGTTCAGTTAGCGGGTGCACTGGCGCTTGCCCATGGCATAACCTCTTTCCATGACGCAGGAACGAGCTTTGCTGAAATTGATTTCTTGCGCGAGCTGGAAAGCGCAAACCAGTTGCCAATTCGACTGTACGTTATGGTGCGCAGCCGCGACCATGAGGAGTTGGCTGAGCGGCTCAGCAGCTATTACATGCCCTATGAAGCAAATGACTTTTTGACCGTGCGATCGATCAAACGACAAATCGATGGGGCATTAGGCGCCCATGGTGCTTGGCTTTTGAATCCATATGACGACCTACCTAACAGTAGTGGTTTGGTGTTGGAAGCGGTGGAAGACATTGAGGCCAGCGCCGAACTTGCGTTGGCAAATGGTTTCCAGGTCAACACTCATGCCATAGGCACCCGCGCAAACCGCGAAACATTGGACCTTTACGAACGGGTTTGGCAGCGCAATGATGAGAGCGGAATGGACTTGCGATGGCGTATTGAGCATGCCCAACATATTCATCCAGAGGACATCCCACGCTTCGCTGACCTAGGTGTTATCGCCGCGATTCAAGGGATTCATTGCACCTCAGACGGCCCTTGGATAAGCACTCGCCTGGGCACGGCACGCACACGAGCGACCAGCTATCGCTGGCGCGACTTGTTGGACGCCGGCGTGAAAGTAAATAACGGTACCGACGCTCCAGTTGAGGCTGTCGATCCTTTTGCCTCCTATGCCGCGTCGGTAACCCGGGTGATGGCGAACGGTGATGCATTCTATCCAGAACAAGCGATGACTCGCTTTGAAGCCTTACACAGTTACACCTTGGGGAACGCTTATTCAGCGTTTGAAGAAGACGTTAAGGGATCACTAGAGATTGGTAAACTCGCTGACGTTGTGGTGCTGTCAGAGAATATTTTGACCGTTCCAGACAGCCAGCTTCAGCATATACAAGTGGACTACACTATTGTTGGCGGCCGCGTCGCTTTTCAACGTGCTGAATCTGATTAGGACCGATAGTCGGTGAACTAGAACATTGAGCCGATCGCATCGGACCCTGTGGTTGGTTGGGTGACGTTGTTCGCTGTGCTTGTGCTTTCGCTGTGGCTGTGGGGTTACTCAATATCGTAGGTTTAGGGATGTTCGCGATGCATATTCGCGCAGCTCAAGCACATACACTCGTACTTACAGAGCAGGAGGTAGCATGGAACTCATAGACAAGGTCGCAGTCATTACTGGAGGCAGCGGCGGCATCGGTAAAGCCATGGCAGCAGCGTTTTTGCGCGAAGGCGCGAAAGCAGTGGTGCTTGCAGATCTAGACGAAAGCGCCGTCCAGGCGGCAGCTGCAAGCGTGGATCCTGATGGCCAACGCTGCAACGGTCAGGCTTGCGATGTAACTGACGAAATAGCCATCCGCACGCTAACGACCGCTGCGATTGAGCAGTTTGGTCATGTCGATATCTTTTGCTCCAATGCCGGCGCGGGCGCCAGCGGCCTGCTGACAGATGCGGCGAACGAGGTATGGCAACAACAATGGGAACTGCACGTCATGTCGCACTTGTACGCGGCGCGAGCGGTGCTGCCGCACATGATCGAAAGAGGTTCCGGATACTTGTTGAACACCGCCTCCGCTGCCGGATTACTCGCAGCGATTGGCTCGGGTCCATACACCGTGACTAAAGCAGCGGCGGTAAAACTCGCAGAATTCCTTGCCATCAGTCACGCGGATGACGGTATTAGAGTGTCAGTGTTGTGCCCCCAGGGAGTGAATACAGCAATGGCCCCCAAAAGCCTAGGGGATGGTCAAACCGATGGCATCATCGAACCTGAGCAGCTCGCGGACGTTGTGATTGAGAGCATGCGCGAGGAACGTTTCCATGTGCTGCCGCACCCTGAGGTCGAGGAGTATGTTCGGCGTAAAGGCGATAACATCGATCGCTGGCTTGTGGGTATGCAGCGGCTGCGGCGTAAATCCCTGAGTAATACCGAGTGAACTAAAGCTCTGGAATGAGTCGGTAATCGCTGTATTGCGCGCTTATGGCACGATCGATATTCATCACGCCAAATGCGCGCATGTTTATTTCGAACTGCATCGCCGTTGGTAGGAGGCGCCCACAGCGACCATTTTCACTTTGGGAGCCTTTCGCCGGTGCGAATTCAAACCGACTCAGAAAGTGCTCTACCTTGACGCCAAGCTGCGGCTTAACGGGACCAGGACTGGCGATCTCTAAATACTCTACGCACAAAGCCGCCTTGCTTATGCCTAAAGTGCCAAGCATCTTTGCCATCATCTTTTGACCGTCGCCGGAACCTATAGGCGTAAACCCGAGCCGCCAGCTGGTAGCGTTTTCATCCAGCAGGCGCAGCGATTGCAGGTCGATCGTATCCAGGGGATTTACTTCTGAACCGCCCCCACGCTGCGCTTCGCGCTCTTTTTGCTCGCGCTTTTGCTGTCTAAACGCTGTCACCTCGTCCACGGTTGCCTGTCGATCATTTACCGATAACAACTGCCAGGTCTCACCCCCCGGCGCGCGCGGGTTGTACCGCGCGAAACGCGTAAACTCACCGTCATCAGATGTCTCAGCAAACTGCCAACGATTCTGCACTTCAGACTCGAGAGCGGCGAACGCCTCACTAACCAACCGCTGCAGATCCATGTCCTCGGCAGCAACGCTGCAGGTACACAGCGCTAGTAACACAGTCGCAGTAATATGCTTAAGCACACAGTCCTCCATCAATGACTAGCTCAGTGCCGGTCATGTAGCTGGAATCGTCGCTGGCAAGAAATAGCACACCGTTAGCAATGTCCAGCGGCTTACCAAGTAGTCCAGTAGGCACCGCTTGCTCCGCCATTGTTTCTAAATCCATTGTGTTCATTCCAGCGTCTAACAACTCCGGATTCATCTTGTCCCAAATCGGCGTCTCGATAACCCCAGGGTGCACGGAATTTACACGCACCGGCCAACGGTTGGCAGCACACTCTCGAGCGACACCCTTCGTGAAAAGACGCACTCCACCCTTAGTTGCGTTGTAGGCCGCTAAATGCGCTGAACCTTTGATGCCGGCAACCGAGGAAATGTTGATCACCGAGCCGTGACCGCTATCTATCATGGCCGGAATGCTGTGCTTGGTACCAAGGAATACCCCATCTAGATTAACCGCCTGTTGGCGCTGCCAATCCTCTAAACTCATCGTCAAAATACTGCCGCCAACGGCAATCCCTGCATTGTTGACGAGAATGTTAAGGCCGCCATATAACGCAATAGTCGCAGCAACGCATTGTTGCCACTGCTCCTCACTGGTGACATCCAGAGTCCTGAAACTTGCTGTACCTCCGCCCTCTACAATCGACGTAACGGTTTGCTCACCAAGGGCCAAGTCTATGTCCGCGACTACGACCTTTGCGCCCTCTTGCGCCAAGCGCAACGCGCACGCTTTGCCAATGCCGGAAGCACCGCCACTGACCAATGCCACCTTGCCTGCTAGTTTGTCCATAACTCCCCCAACAAAACGCTTTGCCAAACAAAGCTATTTCCATTACCGCGTAGTAGACGACGACTTCTAGTTGCCGACTGCGCACATACTTGCTACAAACTTTGGCAGCTTTATCCAAGCGTCTCAACAATAAACAGGGGGATTTATGTCAGCACCACAGAGTGATCTATTTGAATTGTCGATGTCAGAGGAGGCACAACCGCTCATGGCAGCGGTACAAAATCACATCGCAACTCATGTCGAGCCTATCACCGAGGAATTCTACGCCCTGGATGCAGAGAAGACCGATCGCTGGTCTTGGCATCCACGCCAACTCGAACTGTTAGAAGGCGCCAAGTCTGCAGCGAAGGAGGCGGGGCTTTGGAATTTCTTTTTACCTGACTCAGAAACCGGAGAGGGCTTAAGCAATTTGGATTACGCCTATATTGCCGCAGAGCTGGGTAAAGCGCCGTTGGCTTCGGAGTCGCTAAACTGTAGCGCGCCGGACACTGGAAATATGGAAGTGCTGGAGCGAGTGGGCACGCCAGAGCAAAAAAAACAATGGCT
>MDTB01040409.1_pt1 | contig 18140 bp, 19 predicted proteins | sample 811161 | NCBI WGS metagenome assembly MDTB01 (sample SAMN05326650, study PRJNA326480) | marine metagenome | isolation source: seawater | place: Mediterranean Sea | collected 2009
ATGAAATTGATGAAACTTTAATTTCTAAAACATATAGTCTATGGCTTTTAGCAATTTCAGGTCTTATGGGACTTGTAACAACAGCTGATGCTTTTAACTTATTTGTTTTTCTAGAAATTTCATCTCTTTCCGCAGTTGCTCTCGTCGCAATGGGATCTAAGATGGATCGAAAAGCTTTAGTTGCAGGCTATAACTATTTAATTTTAGGAGCTGTCGGTGCTACATTCTATGTTATTGGAGTTGGTTTGTTGTATGGAGTAACAGGTACACTTAATATGAGTGACTTAGCTAATAGACTTCCATCGTTAGGTATTAATAATTCAGTCATAGTTGCATTTGCATTCATGATGCTAGGAATAATGGTAAAAGCCGCAGTTTTTCCATTGCATATTTGGTTACCAAATGCTTATGCGTATGCCCCTTCTCCAGTCTCAGTCTTACTAGCAGCAACAGCAACAAAAGTATCAATATATATTCTTGCAAGAATTTCTTACACAATTTTTGGATCAACATATGAAATTTATTCATTTGAGAGCTTAAGATACATTTTATTATATCTTTCAATTTTAGCTATGTTTGCAGGAACAATTATGGCTATCTTTGAAAAAGACGTGAAAAAGCTTTTAGCTCATTCTTCTGTTGCTCAAATTGGCTATATTGTTTTGGGGATATCTTTAGCAACAAGCTCAGGAATCGCTTCAGGATTTATACATTTAATTAATCATGCGTTAATAAAAGCAGGCCTATTTATGTCTATTGTGGCTATGGGCTTTTATACTTTTAAAAGAATTGATGTAAATTCAATATCAGGTGTAGGGCGACAAGTTCCAATTACTTTTTTTGCATTTGTAATTTGTGCTTTAAGTTTAGCAGGGTTACCCTTGACAGTTGGTTTTATTTCAAAGCTTTATTTATTGAAGGCAGCCTATATAAGTGAAGGTCTATGGCTAACTTTTATAATTTTAATTAGTTCAATTTTATCTTTAATTTACATATGGAAACTTATTGAAGGGCTTTGGTATGGAAAGAAAAATGATAGCCATGAAAAAGTAAAAGAATTACCTGAAATATACATTCCCCTTTTAATAATAACTTTTTTAAATGTTTATTTTGGAATTGATGCTGGAATAATAATAGATAACAGTTTTAATGCAGCAGATGCTCTAATAAATGGAATAAAATAATGTCGAATGAAATTTATCTATATATTTCTATTTTAACCCCACTTTTAGCGTTTTTTGCAACTCCTTTGCTTGCGTCAAAACAAAATTTGAGAGACATTTTGGGTCCAATTGGTGGAGTTATAACTTTTTATAGTTCTTTAAATGTTGCATCGTTGCACTTGAATGGAGAAATTTTAAGTTTTACCTTTTTTGAAATTAATGAAACTTTATCTATTTCTTTTAAAATTACAGGATTGGGCGTAATTTTTGGACTTGTTGCTTCTGGATTATGGATTTTAGCCTCTATTTACACAATTGGCTATATGAGAGGTAATAAAGAGAAAAATCAAACAAGATTTTTTGCTTTTTATTCAATAGCAATTTTTGCAGCAATTTGTATTGCTTACTCTGGGAATCTCTTAACCTTATTTATTTTTTATGAAGTTTTAACATTTTCAACTTATCCACTCGTAGCTCATAAACAAGATGAAAAAGCTAAAAGTGCTGGAAGAATTTATATGGGTATTTTAGTTGGAACTTCAGTCGTGTTTTTACTACCAGCAATTATTATTGTTTGGGTTCTAACTGGAAGCCTAGATTTTGCGCCTAATGGTGTCCTAAAAGGATATATCTCAAAAGAGTATGTGCCTTTATTATTGGCTTTATTTGCTTTTGGGATAGGTAAAGCTGCTTTGATGCCATTTCATAAATGGCTACCTGCAGCAATGGTAGCTCCAACGCCTGTATCAGCTTTGTTACATGCTGTAGCTGTCGTAAAAGCTGGTGTTTTTTCTATGTTAGTCATAATTACTTATGTATTTGGAATTGATTTTCTAACAGAAACTCAAGGATCGGTTTGGCTGATTTGGTTATCAAGTATAACTCTTTTATTATCAAGTTGTATTGCAATTACAAAAAACGATTTAAAAGCTCGATTGGCATATTCAACAATAAGCCAATTATCATATATAGTTTTAGGAGGTGCAATAGCTACTAACATTGCTGTTCAAGGAGCCGCTCTTCACATTGTAATGCACGCAGTTGGAAAAATAACACTATTTTTTGCTGCTGGGTCTATATACATTTCAACTCAATTATCAAAAATTTCTGATTTAGATGGGCTTGGTAAATCCATGCCATTAACGTTTATAGCTTTTTTTATTGGATCTTTATCCATAATAGGTGTTCCACCCATGGGAGGATCTTGGAGTAAATTTTATTTAATGCTAGGATCTGTAGATAAGCAATATTTTTATGTTATTTTAGTTCTTTGTGTTTCTACTCTTCTAAACGTTTACTATTTGTTAGAAGTGCCAGCTAAAGCTTTTTTCAAAAACAAAAAAAACAACGTCCAAGTAACAAAACATCCTTTAGCTGTATATCCAACTTTTTTTGCAGCAATATTAACAATTGTGTTATTCATTTATATAGAACCATTAAAACAAATAACTAATTCAATATTAGGAAATTAATCATGATTTTTTCAAAACTAATAAAAAACTTTGGTAAGATAAATTCTATTGTATTATTTATTTGTATTTTATTATTACTTTTAGAATTTGTAGGACACAGACATGGTGAGTTTAAGATAGAAGAGTTTTTATTTTTTCCAGCTCTATTTGGTTATATTTCATGTATTGTCATTTTTAAAATTGGTGTGGCTTTACGTTCTGTATTTATGAGAGATGAGGATTATTATGATTAATTCTCTGCCTCCTGGTTTAGTTATGTTCGTAGGGGCTTTTTTAATCCCCTTCATTCCATATATGACTAGACAAATTTACATGATTTTTTTAGTTATTGTTTCAGCTTTTTCATTATTAAATGGATTCGGAACACATTTAATTCTTAATGTCCTAAATTATGATTTCATCATATATCATTCTGACAACTTGACTCTTCCATTTGCTATCGTTTTTCATATAGCTGCATTTATTACTATCATTTATGGAATGCATAAAAATGATTGGAAAGAAAGTACAGCTGTCATCAGTTATGCTGGAGCTGCAATCTGTGCACTTCATGCTGGAGATCTTTTTACATTATTCTTTTGGTGGGAAGCTACGGCTTTCACCTCAGTATTTTTAATTATAGGTAGCAATTCGAAAAGGGCTTATGAAGCCGCATTTAGATATATCGTAATTCAAGTAGGTTCGGGCATGTTTTTATTAGCTGGAGCAGTAATGTTCTTACATTCAAATGGAAATGCTCTTTTTGATTCAATGTCTATAGATAACACTTCAGGTTTACTAATATTTTTAGCCTTTGGAATAAAAGCTGCTTTTCCATTTCTTAATGGTTGGCTTCAGGATACATACCCTGAAGCAAGTGAAGTAGGAACTGTTGCTCTTTCTTCATTTACTACTAAACTTGCCATTTATGCGCTAGCGAGATCATTCGCAGGAACTGAAATATTAATTTATATTGGTGCATTAATGACTTTTTTTCCAATATTCTTTGCAGTTATAGAAAATGACCTTAGAAGAGTTTTAGCCTACAGTCTTAATAACCAACTTGGGTTTATGGTCGTTGCAGTTGGTATTGGTTCAGAATTAGCTATTAATGGTGCTGTAGCTCACGCATTTGCTCACATAATTTATAAAGGACTTTTATTTATGAGTATGGGCGCTGTTTTGTATAGAGTTGGAACTTGTAAGGCATCAGAATTAGGAGGGCTTTTTAAGTTCATGCCTATTACAGCAATTTGTTCAATCATTGGTGCAATTTCAATATCTGCATTCCCTCTCTTTAGTGGATTTGTTGCAAAGTCACTCATAATGTCCTCATTAGGCTATGAGGGTCTTTCATTTATTTATTTTATGTTATTATTTGCTTCCGCTGGAGTTTTACATCACTCTGGAATAAAAATCCCCTTCTTTGCTTTTTTTGCACATGATTCTGGACATAAACCAAAAGAAGCACCTTTAAATATGATTATAGCAATGGGAATAGGTTCTGTTTTATGTATTTTAATAGGAATTTTTCCATCGTTTTTTTATCAAATTCTGCCTTATTCCATAGACTATCAGCCATATGACTTCAGTCATGTTTTATCCCAATTACAACTTTTAACATTTGCAGCTTTTGCATTCATTTGTTTATGGCATTTTAAAATTTATCCACCTGAGCTAAATTCAACTGTACTTAATAGTGATTGGTTTTACAGAAGAATGTTCCCATCAGTAATGTTACATTTAATTTCAGGAATGAGAGCGCTCAGTGATAAGTTTAATTTAAGTTTTTTAAGAAATTTTAATACATTTAAGACCTACTTTAATGACATTATGTTTGAAGACAAAATTATTGATAGAGAAGCAGGTTTTGACACTCAAATTATACTTCAAATATTTGGAGTAATTCTCTTTATTCTTATTATTTTACAAGTAAACTGAGTTTTTCATAGGAGATTTCTAAATGAAAATGGATGGAGAATATATTTTACCAACAAATGTTAAGAATGTATGGAATAATTTAAATGATCCTATTGTATTAAAAAACTCTATCCCAGGATGTACTGAACTTACAAAAGATAGTGATAATGAATTTAAAGCTACCGTTACCATCAAAATAGGACCCGTGTCAGCAAAATTCAACGGAGAGGTGAAACTTTCAAATATTAGAGTATATAAAGGTTATACTATCTCAGGAAATGGGAAAGGTGGCGCTGCTGGGTTTGCTAAAGGTAGTGCTAATATTAATTTAGAAGAAAAGGATGAAACAACAATTTTAAAATATTCAGTTGAAGCACAAATAGGGGGGAAATTAGCACAATTAGGTTCAAGGTTAATTGACTCTACTTCAAAAAAATTAGCTGGAAAATTCTTTGATAATTTTGTAAAAATTGTAGATGGAACTACAAAAATTGAAGAGGGAAAAAATGAATAAAAAGAAGTTACCAATAGGTGTTCCGAAAGAAAACATTTATAATAATGCTCATGTTCTAATTTATATTTTTTATGCAATTTCTACAGGGTCAGTTGTTTGGCTACTGTTAAATCAAAATTGAACGATTTATCTATCTATCATAAAAAAATATTAGATTTAGCTTCTATTAATAAAAAAAGCATAGAAATTAAAGATTTTAATATTTCAAAGGAAATAAAAAATTCACTTTGCGGAGACGTAGTTAATGTAAGGATTAATTTAAAAAATAATCAGGTACAAGATATTTCTGCTAAAGTTAGGGGTTGTGCTTTATGTGAAGCTTCCGCAGGTTTGCTTGTTGATTATTATTCAAAAAAAAAATTTCCAATTCATGATTTTATGGTTCAATTTAATAATTGGCTTTTAGATAAGAATATAGCATTCCCAGAGCAGCTTCCTGAAGAATTAAAAATATTTACACCAATTCAAGATATAAAAAGTAGACATGTTTGTATAAAAATGCCTTTTGAAGCATTTTTTAAATGCATAGATAATTATTGATATTTAATCTGGGTTCTTTGAAAATTTTGAAAAAAGTATTAAAGCGCCAACTAAAACAATTGGATAAATTGCTAAAAGAATAGTTCCGATAAATGGGTCCATAAAACTCTCTATTATTAAATTAGTACCATTGAAATTTAAATTTTATATATTAATAATAGTTTATATAATAAATTTCAACATTTTTAGGTATATGCATGAGTGACAGAGAAAAGATGGAATATGATGTAGTTATAATAGGTGGAGGCCCATCAGGACTAGCTACAGCTATTAAACTAAAAAAATTAGGTAAAGAACAAAATAAAGATATATCAGTTTGTATTCTTGAAAAAGGTTCTGAAATTGGATCACACATTCTTTCAGGTGCAGTAATTGAAACAAAAAGTATTTCAGAACTCATACCTAATTGGCAAGAAACAGATATTCCCTTAAAGACAAAAGCAAAAAAAGATAGTTTCCTTTTTCTTACAGAAGATAAATCATATAAATTGCCAACACCACCTCAAATGAATAATCATGGAAACTATATAATAAGTCTTGGAAAATTATGTTCTTGGTTAGGACAATATGCTGAAAACCTTGGCGTTGAAATTTATCCTGGATTTGCTGCAAGTGAGATTTTATTCAATAAAGATGGCAGCGTGTCAGGAGTAGCTACTAACGATATGGGTATTTTAAAGGATGGAACTCAAGGTCCAAATTATGAACCTGGAATAGAGCTTATTGCAAAACAAACTATATTTTCTGAAGGGTGCAGAGGTCATTTAGGAAAAATTTTGATGAGTGAATTTGATTTGAATAAAGACAATCAAGATCAAACTTATGCAATTGGTATCAAAGAGCTTTGGGAAGTTGATGCTAGTCAACATAATGAAGGTGAAATCATTCATACTACTGGCTGGCCGTTAAAAAATGATACATATGGTGGTTCTTTTTTATATCATTTTGATAAAAATCTAATTTCAATAGGTTTTGTTGTTGGTTTAGATTATAAAAACCCTTATCTATCACCCTACGAAGAGTTTCAACAATTTAAACACCATCCTGATATTTTAAAACACTTAAAGGGTGGCCGGAGGATCAGTTATGGTGCAAGAGCTTTAAATGAAGGTGGAATACAATCATTACCAAAATTATCTTTTCCTGGAGGATTACTAGTTGGTTGTGAAGCTGGATTTTTAAATGTGCCAAAAATTAAAGGTACGCATTTGGCAATTAAATCAGGAATCATTGCTGCAGAAACTATCTTTGAAGATTTCGAAAAAGAAAAAGAACTAAAAAATTTCTCAATTAATATCAAAAATAGTTGGCTTTATGATGAACTTTATTCTGTAAGGAATATAAGGCCATCATTTAAGTGGGGTTTCTGGAAAGCTCTAGCATATAGTGCTGTTGATACATATTTGTTTAGAGGTAAAGCACCTTGGACACTAAAACATGAGCATGCTGATCATAATGCTTTACAAGATAAAAAGAACTATGAACCAATTATTTATCCAAAACCAGATGGAGTTATTAGTTTTGATAGATTGACTAATGTATCATTTTCTGGAACAAATCATGAAGAAAACCAGCCATGTCATCTTCAATTAAAAGATATAACAGTTCCAATTAGAGTTAATTTAGAACAATTTGATAATCCTGAGACACGATATTGCCCAGCAGGTGTTTATGAAATTGTTGAAAAAAACAATAAAAAAGAATTACAAATAAATGCTCAAAACTGCGTTCATTGTAAAACTTGTGATATAAAAGACCCTACTCAAAATATAAATTGGGTATCTCCACAAGGTGGTGGAGGCCCAAACTATCAAGGAATGTGACGTCAAAAATTTCTAAAGTTGAATTTTTTTAAAATTCAAATACAATGAGCTAAATTTATTTATTGTAAAGTGATTATGAAATACTCAGATTATATTAACAACGTACATTTTAAACATAAAAGTATAAGTTATAATTTATTAACAAAAAAAGGTTCTGATACTCAAAAAATCAAAGTATCAGGACAACAAGCTTTTAATCTTATCAAACCATATTGTTCTACGCGTATATATGATCAAATGAAAGCTGTTATTCCTTTGGCATTATACTTAGTATTGTTCCAATTTTTTGTTTTACAATATCCAGTTCAAGACTTCTTAGCACTACTTGGGGGTTTAATAGCTGTGATATTGGGTCTAGCAGTATTTATGGAAGGTTTAAGTACTGGTCTTATGCCATTTGGAACAATAATTGGCGATAATTTGCCTAAAAAAGCTAGTATGATTGTTGTTTTGGTAATTATTGGAATACTTGGTGTAGGTGTTACATTTGCTGAACCGGCTATTGGAGCTTTACAAGCTTTTGGTTCCTCAATTGACGTTAATAAAGCTCCTTATCTTTATGAAATTTTAAATAATTGGACACTTCCTCTTGTTTTGATGGTAGGTGCGGGTGTTGGTTTAGCAGCTATAATTGGAACAATAAGATTTGTTAAAGGTTGGTCATTAAAACCTCTTATATACTTAACTATAGCACCAGTGATTGTTTTAACTATTTTTGCATGGTTTGATCCAAATCTAAGATCAATATTGGGTTTAGCCTGGGATTGTGGTGCCGTAACAACAGGTCCAGTAACTGTTCCATTAGTATTATCTCTTGGGATCGGGATAGCTAATGCGGCAGGAAAAGGAGATTCATCATTATCGGGTTTTGGTGTTGTGACAATGGCTTCTTTGTTTCCAATTATGGCTGTTCTGATTTTAGCACTATTTGTCTCGTTTTCAATTACCCCTGAACAAATTATAGAATCTGCAAAAAATGTCCCTGCGATCGTCACTACTGATAAATCATTAATGGATCAAACTCCCTTTGTTGAAATTATATTAGGCGTTAGAGCAATACTTCCATTAGTCATTTTTTTAATGTTTGTACTGTTTATAATTTTGAGAAGTAGTTTGCCAAATAGACTTATAACAATATACGGATTAGTTTTATCTATAATAGGAATGTGTATTTTTAATGTTGGATTAACTTACGGCTTAGGTGCTATTGGAACACAAACTGGTAGTATTTTACCTGCTGCTTTTATGAGTATACCAATAAGCGATGTTTCTCCAATTTATTCAGAAATTGTTGGCTTTGTTGTTGTTATCATATTTGCTTTTTTGCTAGGTTTTGGAGCTACACTTGCAGAACCAGCCTTAAATGCACTTGGTATAACAGTTCAAAATTTAACAAATGGAGCTTTCAAAAAATCAATGCTTATGTACAGTGTTTCTATTGGAGTAGCAACAGGCATATCTTTAGGAATTGCTAAATTAATTTTTTCTATAGACCTTGCTACTATCCTTTTACCGTTATACGCTATAGGTTTAATTTTGACTTTTTTTTCTTCTGAAGAATTTGTAAATGTAGGATGGGATAGTGCTGGAGTTACTACAGGGCCTGTAACAGTACCTTTAGTACTTGCAATGGGTCTAGGACTTGGTAATGCTGTGTCAGCAACTGAAGGTTTTGGAATTTTATCATTGGCTAGTATTTGTCCAATTATAGCAGTACTTTCTATGGGAATAATTATACAAATAAAAAATAAATTTTCACAAAACGAGGATGATTCAACTTCAATTGATCCAAACCTTGTTACCGAAAAGGAGCTTTAAAATGAGTGAACGTAACATAACTTATCTAACTAATGCATGCCTAATTACGTGTATTGTTGAAATGGGATCGGCTGAAAAAGTTTTAGATGCTGCTAAAAATAGTGGCGCTCAAGGTGCCACAATAAATTATGCACGAGGAACTGGTATTAGAGAAAAGTTAGGATTATTAGGCGTTACTATTGATGAACAAAAAGAGATTATAAGGGTTATAGTATCAGAAGAACAAGCTGAAATAGTATTTGAAGCGATGTATCTTGCTGGTGATTTAGATAAACCTGGAAAAGGAATTATGTATTTGTCTGAACTAGATAAAGTAGCGACATATATTCCAGAGACTGTTCTTGATAACGTAAAATGACGAGATAATTATGACTGTTGAAATAATAGCACTTGTTGAAAAAAACTATGGTCAAACAATACTTGAAGAAATGAATAGTACACCAGGTGTTTTACAAATTCTCAATGCTGCAGGTAGATCTGATGATCTTTTTGAAGACAAACAATTTGGTGCTTTTGGTGAAGCAGCTATTGTAACAATTGTTGCAGAGGATAAACAAAAAGATAAAATTTTTGATAAAGTTTTTAATTTATGTGATTTAAATAGTAAAAATAATGGGATAGTTTTAATGACTAAATCACAGTTAAAGTTAAAAAAATCTTCTAAGAGTTAAATCCTAATTTCTAATTAAATATTTATAGTAATGTATTTTATGATGTTATTCATTTAACATGTTAATCATGTTAAAAAAAATTTCTAGCAAATCTCCTATAATTGGTATTTTTTGGATGATAATCACAACTATTTTTTTCGTTGGAGTAACAATATTTGTAAAAATATTAGGAGAAACAATACCGTCATCTCAAACTGCTTTCTTAAGATATTTATTTGGTACAATATTTCTTATTCCAATAATAATAAAAAGTTTTAGAAATATAGAATTAAATTTAGTAAATAAATTTATTTTAAGAAGTTTTTTTCACGCGATAGGTGTAAGTCTTTGGTTTTTTTCTATGACAGTAATCACAATTGCTGAAGTAACTGCAATAGGATACTTAACACCTATTTTTGTTTGCATTGGAGCAATAATTTTTTTTAATGAGAGTTTAAAGGGTTTTAGGGGTTTTGCAATTGTATTATCTTTTTTTGGAGCAATGATAATTTTAAGACCAGGATTTCAAGAAATTAAAATTGGCCAATTATCAATGCTTCTTGCCTCCTTTGTCTTTTCTTTTTCCTATCTCATGGTAAAATATTTAGCAAATTTAAAAACCTCTCTTGAAATAGTAGGATTTTTGTCATTATTTACTACACTTTTTCTTTTACCATTAGCAATTGTAAATTGGGTTGAATTGAATATTAACCAATTTATAATTTTAATTTTAATTTCAGTAATAGCAACACTTGGACACTTAACTATGACAATGGCTATTAAGTCAACTAGCATGACTATCATTCAACCTTTTACTTTTCTACAATTAGTTTGGTCTGTAATTGCGGGTATCATTATATTTAATGAAAAATTAGATACTTATGTTATAATTGGTGGTATAATCATACTAATTTCTACAACTTATTTATCAGTCAAAGATTCTAAATAATAGGATTTTCAATTTTTATTAAGGAAGCAATATTTTCTGGAAATTCAATTTCACTATGATCTTTTTTTAATTGTCTTAATCTATTTATAACCCATTCAGGATATTTTTCTGATTTCCTTTTATTTAAATTTACATTTAATAATAATTGTTCTGAAAAAGCCATTATCTTACTATTACGCAAAGAAACCATTTCAAGAAATAGATGCATTTTTTTTTGATCAAAATCAACAAGTGAGCATTTGACAAAAAATTTTTCATTATATTTCATTTCATTTAAGTAAGTAAAATTAGCTTGCACAACAAAAGGGCCTTGATTATTTTTTTTTGCATGAGTTTCTCCAATCCCTAGTATCTCTTCTAAAAAAAAATCTAGTGATTTATCGATTGCCATTGTGTAATAAGCAACATTCATATGACCATTATAGTCAATCCATGATTTTAATACTTTCTTTGCAGGTGATATCAGTGGAGTTTCATATGGACCATCGAATCCTTTCATATTTCTAAATGTCATAATTCAAAATTTTCTTGATAAAATTTTTGTTCCTTCTGTAAGACCTTCAATTGTAAGTGGTACCATTTTATTATTAAAGATTTGTTGAATTATTTGAGTTGAATGGGAATAATTCCAATACTTTTTAGGTGTTGGATTTATCCACAAATGTGAACTCCATTTATTAATAACTCTCTCTAACCAAACATGTCCAGCCTCTTCGTTATAATGTTCATTTCCACCACCAGGAATCATAATTTCATATGGGCTCATTGATGCATCTCCTACAAAGATACATTTATAATCATCACCGTATGTTCTTAAAATTTCAAAAGTTTCAAATTGTTCTGACCACCTTCTTGAATTATTTTTCCAAACACCTTCATATAGACAATTATGAAAATAAAAATATTTTAGTTGCTTAAAAGAATTTCTTGCAGCTGAAAATAAACTTTCAACTTTATAAATATGTTCGTCCATTGATCCACCAACATCAAGAAATAACAGAATTTTAATTGTGTTTTCTCTTTCGGGTTTTGTTATTACATCTAAAAATCCGTTTTTTGCAGTGTAAGATATGGTGTCTTGTATATCTAATTCTTCACTACCACTGTTTCTTGACCATTGTCTTAATTTTTTTAATGCTACTTGCATTCCTCTTGTATCAATTTCTTTTTTATCGTCAAAATCTCTAAATTCTCTTCTGTCCCACACTTTTACAGCTTTGCTCTGTCTTCTTTCATTTTGACCAATTCTTATACCTTCTGGATTATACCCATAAGCACCAAATGGTGAAGTACCAGACGTTCCTATCCATTTTCCTCCACCTTGGTGTCTTTTCTTTTGTTCTTCAATTCTCTTTTTTAACTCTTCCATAAGTTTATCAAGGCCACCAAGGGATTGAATTTTATTAATTTCATCCTTAGAAAAATTTCTTTCAATTAATTTATCAACCCATTGTTGCGGAATTTTAAGCTGTTTTAAAATGTCTTCTAATTGAATATCATCTAAGCCATTAAAATATTTTGAAAAAATTAAATCAAAGCGATCTATTAGTTTTTCATCTTTAACTAAACTTAAACGCGCTAAATAATAAAAAGAGTTTAAATCAAAAATGGATAATCCCTTCTTCAAGGCCTCTAAGAAACTAAAATATTCATTTAAACTCACTGGTATTTTTACTTTTTTTAGATCCAAGAAAAAATCTAAAAACATTTTATTCTTGTCCTCTAGACATGAAAACTAATTTTTCAAACAAATGAATATCTTGTTCATTTTTAATAAGTGCACCATGTAATTTTGGTAAAAGATCTTTTGAATCTTTTTTTAATTCTAATGGACCAATATCATCAATTAATAATAATTTAATCCAATCTAGTGCTTCAGATGTAGATGGTTTCTTTTTCAAACCTTTGACTTCTCTGACTTCAAAGAAAACTTTTAAAGCGTTATCGAGTAAATTTTTCTTTATAGAAGGGTAATGAACATTAACAATTTTTTTCAATGTTTCAACATCTGGAAAATTAATGTAATGAAAAAAACATCTTCTTAAAAATGCTTCAGGTAAATCTTTTTCATTATTAGATGTTATTATTACAATAGGTCTTTTTTTTGCTTTTATGGTTTCACCAGTTTCATATACATGAAATTCCATTTTGTCTAACTCTTGTAAAAGATCATTTGGAAACTCTATATCAGCTTTATCAATTTCATCTATTAATAAAACAACTCTTTGTTTACTTTCAAATGATTGCCAAATTTTACCCTTTTTTATATATCTAGAAACATTGTCAATTTTATCTTTATATAATTGACTATCCCTCAATCTTGTAACAGCGTCGTATTCATACAAACCCTGTTGAGCTTTAGTAGTTGACTTAATATTCCATTCTATTATTTCTAATTTTAAGCTTTTTGCAATTTGTCTTGCTAACTCAGTTTTACCTGTACCTGGTTCACCTTTTACTAACAAAGGTTTTTCTAAATTAATTGCGGCATTTACTGCAATAGATAAATCATCTGTTGAAATATATTCACTTGATCCTTTAAATTCCATATTATATCCTAATTAAAGTTTTCAAACTTTATTATAGTTATTCTTTTTTAAATACCGATTTATCCCGGCTATAAATTCTGAACTAATTTCACAGCATCCGCCTAAAATAGATGCACCATTATCAAGCCAAGAAACAGCATTTTTAATAAAGTCATTAATAAAAATATCATTTCTTTTTTCAAGATTGTCAACTGACATTCCAAGTTTAAGAGGTTTAACTGATTTAAAATTATTAGGTAATGCTCCAAATGGACACCCATAGCTTTTTATTATATTTAAAGCTTTTTGAATATCTTCAATTTGAGAACAGTTTACACATATGCCATAAATCTTTGTTTTATCAATAGAATCACAAGCTTTTTTTAAATCTTCACCAGAAAATAACTTTGTTCCATCACCCTCAAACAAACAAAAGCAAAGAATAATTTTTTTATTAAAACTAGATAATGTCTCAACAGCACAAATAGCTTCATTAATTGATGACATTGTTTCAATTATAAAATAATCAACCTGATCTTTTTGTATTTCTCCTATTGCTCTATAAGTTTCATACATTTCATTTTCTGTAATTGAAGTATCGCTATAGTAACTTCCACCAAGAGGCGAAAAACATCCTGCAATTTTGACTGAACGATGTGTTGAGGTTTCTATGATTGCAGTTTTTGCTGCCTTAATAGCCAAATTTTGTAGTTTTTCAAATTCATGTTCTAGATTAAACCTTCTTAATCTCTGGGGTGTACAAGAATATGAATTTGTAGTTATCACGGTACTACCTGCATTTATAAATTCAATATGTAGTTTTTTAACTAATTCGAAGTTATCTAAAAGAACTCTAGCTGACCACATAGGGTCATTTGTTGAAAGATTTCTTTTAACGAGCTCCTGTCCCATTCCTCCATCAAAAAGTACTATGTCTTTCATTATTTTTGCCTTCTAATTAAAAATAAAAACGGAATTGTTAAAAAACTCACAATTGCAAATAATTTAAATGAATTTATATAACCAATCATTAGACTTTGTCTACTTACTTCTTTAGTTAAATTTGCAATCGTAATTGTATCAAACTCGTTTAACATCTCATGAGCAAAATTCAATACTAATCCTTCATTCCAGAATGTAACAAACGAACTTAGGTTTCCAAAGTTTAACTGTCCTGTATGTAGTACAACTGCTACAGTGATAGAAATAAATAAACTTGAAGCCACATTTCTTACTAAGTGGTACATAGCAGTTGCTTCTCCAAAGTATTTTTTATCTATGGTTGAAAAGGCAAAAACACTTATAGGGACCCAAGCCATACCAACTCCCATCCCTTGAATTATTCCTGCCCAAGCTATTTGAGAAAATAACATATCTATATTAAAAGAAGCCATGTAAAGCCCAGAAAATCCTTGTAATGCAAAAGCAATAGATAATGATATTTTTGGATCTAATCTATTTGCAAAAGCCATTAAAGCGAACCCTACAAAAGCACCTAATCCTCTTACACCTATTAGCAAACCAATGATTGATTGAGGATAACCTCTTAATTCTTGAAGTAATGGTGGAAAAATAATCATTGGTACAAAGTTTAACATTCCAAAAAAGAAAATTAGAATTAAACCCAAACTATAATTCCAATTTTTAAAAATCTTTAAATTAATAAATGGTGTTTTATAAGTTAAGCTATGACTTATAAAAAAGTAAAAAGCCAATAATGCTGTTCCCAGTTGAAAAATTGTCTCATTACTTTCGAACCAACCATTTCTTTCACCTCTATCAAACATTATTTGAAGTGAACCTAGACAAATAGAAATTGAGATAAAACCAATCCAATCAAAACGATTTTTTTGACCGTCATTTTGAAGAGGTACCGTAAAATATACTAAAGCTATTGCAATAAACCCAAATGGCATGAGACAATAAAAAATCCATCTCCATTCTAATATTTCTCCAAGAAAACCCCCTATCATTGGAGCAACAACTAATCCAGATATATTGGCCATTCCCCATATAGCAATAGCTAAATTCCTTTGATAAAGAGGAAAAGCGCCTAAAATTAACGTTTGCGCTAAAGGTGGTAAAGGTGCTGCAAACGCACCTTGAAGAAATCTAGCTGTTACAATTTGTTCTAAGTTATTTGAAAAGCCACAAAAAAAGGATGATAAAATAAAACCTACAACACTTATCAATAAAATGTGTCTAATTTCGTATCTGGTTGAAATCCAACCTGCAAAAGGGGTAAAAATTGCAGTTGCAACAATATTCCCTGTTACAGACCAAGTGATTTGATCTTGTGTGCTAGATAAAGCACCCATCATATCTGGCAAAGCTATAGTTGCTATAAATACTGCCATTCCATATAACATTGTTACAAATGAACCAGTTAATAAAATAAGCCACTTAAATGCTTTACTATCTTCAGAAATATACATTTCTAAAACTTATTAAATATTTCAAAAATCTTAGCTGCTGGCTTAAATATAAATGGGATTTCTTGTTTATATTCTGTATTTACAACAATAGATAAAGTCATACCCACTTTTAACTTTGAAGTATGGTTACTATTGTTAATTCTTAACCTTACTGGAATTCTTTGAACAACTTTAACCCAATTACCAGAAGAATTTTGAGAAGGTAAAATTGCAAACTCAGACCCTGTTGCTGGACTAAGACTCTCAATAATGGCTTCAAATTTTAAATTTTTAAACGTGTCTGTTATAAATTTTGCCTTTTGTCCTATTTTAAAATTTGTGATTTGCGTTTCCTTAAAATTTGCTTCGACATAAATATTTTGTTGATCAACAATTACGAATAGAGTTTGACCTTCTTTAACAAACTCACCTTTTTCTAAATTTAAATTTGCAATAAAACCATCTCTATCAGCGAATAAAGTTGATTTTTTTATTTTTAAATTAATCGAATTAATTATTGCCATTTGTTTCATATAAAGTGGATGTATTTTTGGAGAGATATTTTTATTTCCACTTAGAGTGGCTAAAATTGTTTCTCTTTTTTTAAAGAGTAAGTTTAGATTTTTTTTTGCAATTTCTTTTTTGAACTTAGTTTCTTCAACTTCTTTATTAAACTTAATAGACAAAAGATCTGTTTTAGCTTTGTCAAATTTTAACTTAGCTTCTTCCAATTTTTTTTTTATTCCAAACCCTTTTTTATTTAATTCAGTTTGTCTATTAAATTCTAATTTATAAAAATTTAGTTCATTCTGAGCATTGATTATCATATTTTTTATTAATTTTTTAACTCTTGTCTCTTCCTTTTCTCTATATTTTATATCTTCTTTTGATATTTTAATTTCTTCATCTATTTCATTAAGTTTTGATTTTCTAATTTCAATTTCTTCAACTATAGAGTTTAATATTTCTTTGTTTTTTGATAATTCAATTAATAGATCGTTTGTATCAATATCAAATAACTTTTGATTTTTGGAAATAGATTGATGATTTTTAACAAATACCTCATTAATTTTGCCAGATATTTCACTTTGAACAAAAATAATTGGAGCTTTTATATAAGCATTGTCTGTTTTAATTAACTTACCTAATGAAAAATAATAACCTAATGAAATCCAAACAAATAACAAAGGTACTATTAATAATAAAAATAATCTTGATTTATATACATTCATTAATTTTAACCTTTATTTAGAGTTGATTTTATTCGTTTTAGGTAATGGCGTAATTTTTGTACTTCTGTATAATCAAGATCTGATAAAGCCTCTTGCCTAGTTAAAAGAGCTCTATCCCTCATTTTAATAATTATAGGTTTTATCTTTTTTGATAGATAAATATTCTTTATTCTTTTGTCACTTTTATCATTTCTTCTAACGATCCAGCCTTTTTTTTCCATCCGCTCTAATAATCTACTTAAGGGACCTTTTTCAATATCTAACAAACTTGCAAAATCTGACTGACTAATACCCTCATTAAAATATAGATAATTGAGTATCCACCACTGTGATCTAGTTAGACCAGTATCAGACATTCTTTTATCAAAAAGGTTTCTCATTAAACGAGCAACGTCATGAATTAGGAAACCTATATTATTTTCGAAATCTTCTTCCATAATTTAGTTGCCTAGGTAATAGTTTACTAGGAAACTAATCACTTAACATATTAATGAAATCATATCAAGTAAGATTAAAGTTATTCGTAAAAAGCGGCTTCTTTTTTCAAAATATTTAAAAAATTTGAGTTTACAGCTGTATTTCCAACAATTGGTCCATCGTTTAATTCTATTTTTAATTCTTGTTTTCTAAGAGATTCTATTATTGGTCCTGCTAAATTATCATGATCTTTTTTAAATGTTTTAAAATCAGGGAATACTAATACTAAAGTTGCTGAAGTATCACTATTTTCAAATATAAACTTTAGTAAAGTTCCATTTTTGATGCCTTGGGAATCTGCCTTAGTATCAGTAAAGTTTACAAACATATCTTTAGACATAGTATCTTTAAAAGTAATTTTAATTGTTCTTGCGTACATTGCTAATTCATAAAATTGATATAATTATTTTTATTATTTATATAATGCTGGATTAAAGATAAAAATTTTTCAATCTTATTTTTTGAAATTTCTAATTTATCAGTAGGTTTGTATAAAAAAGAACCAATTCCAAAGCCTGAAATATTTGTATCTATCCAACCATTAATGTTTTCAGCATTAATTCCTCCAACAGCAAAACAAATTGTCTTTTTTGGCAAGATTGCTTTAAGGGCATTAAAGCCATTTACACCTAAGTTGGATGCAGGAAAAATTTTTATTGCA
>MDTB01193438.1_pt1 | contig 18139 bp, 17 predicted proteins | sample 811161 | NCBI WGS metagenome assembly MDTB01 (sample SAMN05326650, study PRJNA326480) | marine metagenome | isolation source: seawater | place: Mediterranean Sea | collected 2009
GATGTGCCGCATTTCTGGTGTCTTTTTTAATCGTGAATTTCAAATCAAAACACGATAAAGAAGACACCGAATGATAAAATATTACCTATTTATACTTCTGTTTTTTTCTTTTAATAGTTTAAGTGCAATGGATAAAAAACCATACCACCATATTTACAAGGATGGAAAATTATTTGCATTTAGAAACCTAGAAGGAGGTCCAAAAAGGGATCCTAATTTTAAGTGGGATTGGAAAGTTTTTAGAGAAGAGAAGAAGAAACTTAAGATCGATTATCCACCTGAACATGTAATTGACAAACAATTAGTTTTAAAAAATCTTGAAAAACACAAAACTGAATCTTATGTGATGTGGCTAGACCATGCTAGTTTTATAATTAAACTTGGAGACACTACAATTATTACTGATCCAGTTTTTGAAAAAAATTATGGGCCTTTGATATTTGGTCCCAAAAAATTTATAGATTCTCCTTTAACTCTTAAAGAAATTCCGAAAATAAATTTATTTTTACTTACACATAATCATTATGATCACATGAGTATTCGTACAATAAAAAATTTTCCTTATAAGGATGCAAAAGTTCTTGTTCCTCTTAAACTTGGTAAATATTTCACCAGAAATGGGTACAAAAAAGATACCGTTAAAGAGATGGACTGGTTTGATAAAATTAAAATTAATGATGAAATCACAATAACTATGCTGCCATCTCAACATTGGAGCAAGCGTTGGATTTGGGGAAATGGAAATACAAATAGAAGTCTTTGGGGTAGCTTTTTAATCGAATACAAAGATAAAAAAATCTTTTTTGCCTGTGATACTGGGCCAGCACCTTTTTATAAAGAATTGGGTAAAAAATTTGGTCCAATCGATTTAGGTTTTGGAAATTTGGGAGCTTACAATTTCTTTCCTATTGTTCCTGTAAAAGATAAATCTACAGCTCATGCAAACCCTGAAGAGCTTTTGTCTTTAATGAAAGACTTAAAGGTAAAAAAAGTAGTAGGAATGCATTGGGGTACAGCAATTTTAAGTTTGGAACCAATTTGGGAACCACCTGTTAGATTTAAAAAGAATGCTGAGAAGTTTGGTTTCAAAAAAGAAGATGCAGTTCTATTTAAAATTGGCGAGATTAAAAAACTGGACGATCTTATTAACTAGCTTTTTTTTGCTCAGTCGGTTTTTTTGAATTTCTTTCTCTTTCAATCATCCTAACAACGTTGTCAATTGCAGTCTCTTGAAATTGAAAGATTGACTTAATATCAAACTCTACGCTTAAATGCTTTTCTGGATCTGTTTTTATTTCAAGAACAACTTTTTTACTCTCTATTGAATTATCTTTTAAATAACATAAAAGTAAAAAATCTTCAGATTCTTGTAGTTCTAACCATTTTAAATAAACCTCCCCGGTATCCATTGACAAGTCTACTATCTTCAGAGGAGATAAATGTTTTCCCAGTATTTTAGAACGATTACAAAAAAATACGATTGATCTTAAGGATCTAGTAAAACTCATTAGGGTATTTTCAATCTCAGATTTTTGAAATAAAAGCTTTCTTTCCTTCTCAATTAAAGCAGACTTGTCTTCGTCACCTTCAACCTGAATTCCAAGATCCTGTAATTTTTTTCTATATGACTCGAGTCTAAAGTTTTTATATTTTTCTTTTATGGCATTAACTCTATCTAGTGTGGATTGATAGTCTTCCTTCTCAGCTTTAAATGCTGCTTTCTCTAGCATTGCTACTTCACGATTCATTCGAGCTTCAAATCCTGCTATTTTTTTATTGATACGTAAGTTTTCTAAGATCTTTTGCTGTTCTTTAGCTTTTTGTTGTCTATTCTCACGTTCTTGCTGTCTTAAAAAAATTTGCATATCTTTTTTTAATTCCTTGGAGTAGTAAATTTCTTCTTTTAATTGTTCTTCTTTCATTTTTTTAACAAGCTCAAGTTTCTCCCTCTTTTTTCTTTCTTCTTGTTTTGCTCTTAATTCCTCAGCTTTAAGTATTCTTCTTTTCCTTTGTCGTTGAAAATTATAATAAGCTTCAAAGATGGGTAAAGAAATATAAGTAAACAGTTTTTTTAAACTAAATGATTGTATTTTTAAAAGTGTTCTAGGAATTTCTATATTGAAGCTTTTTGATTTTTTAATCTTAACTCTTATTTTTTTTCTTTTAAAAGATCTTTTTTTTGAGGTCTTTTTCTTATAACGCCTCTTTATTTTTAATTTTTTATTATAATTTTTTTTTCTTTTTATTTTCTTTTTCTTTTTTTTCATTGCTATTTTGATTAATAGCACTTTCTCAGGAATATATATAGCTTCTTGTTCTTGGTGAGATGTTTATATCTTTGTTGAGAAGAATTTGGAAATTACATTGATCAGTCCAGCGAAAAGCAGATTCGCAACTAGCTAAATAAAACAACCACAGTCTATAAAACTTATCATTATAATTTTTGATGACTTTGTCTTTATTTTTTATAAATCTATTTTTCCACACTTCCAAAGTAGAAGCGTAGTGAATACCTGGCAATATCTCTAGGTCTCCCAAAACTAATTTAGATGACTCAATCGCTGGCATTAATTCACTAAATGATGGTGTGTAGCCTGATGGAAAAATAAAAGTAGATATCCAGGCTTGCGGGTCTCTTGGTTTATCAATGCTGCCAATAGTGTGAACCAGTACTTTTCCATTTGGTTCTAGAACATTGTAAATTTTTTTAAAATATGTTTTATAAAATTTTCGAGTTACATGCTCTAACATACCTTTTGATATTACTTTGCTATATTTTTTTTTGGTATCTCTATAATCTTCTATGCGGAATTGACAAAGATTATCTAATTTTTTTTCTCTAGCAATTTTTTTAGAAAAATCTATTTGAACTTTTGAAAGAGTAATTCCGTCAACCCTTGCTCCTGTTTTTTCTGCGATTGCACACGCTAATCCGCCAAAACCTGATCCGATATCTAAAACAGTATCTTTGTCATTTATATCTAATTTTTTTATAATATGATTAATCATGGACTCTTGACTGTCTTCTAGGGTCATATCTTTTTTAGGCCAATAACCACAACTATACTGAAAATGTTTTTCATCTATAAATAATTTATAAAAGTCAGCTGAACCAATATCATAATGATGTTCAACAGCAGCCTTTGAACTTCGTCTTGTATTAAAATTTGTTAAATACCTCCATGTTCCTCTAATATTATTTATAAATTTTGAAAACTGACTTATATCTTTTCTACCAATATTTTTTAATGCTATGTTTAATATTTCAGATATTGTGCCATTTTCAATTTCTATGTTACCATCTGTATAGCCTTTGCCAAAATAAAAGTCTGGAAAAGATAAAAGTTTATATTCAATAGATTTATTTTTAAGTCTTAATTTAATTGGAGGATTTTTTATTGGTTTTCCAATTGTATACTTTTTTTCATCTGAGGTAATTAATTCAAAACCATCTAAAATAATAAATTTATTTAAAAAAATATTTAGCATTTATGCAGCTATATTTTTATTTGTTAGAACACCAAGTGTTTTTAATTTTCTAATTAATTCTTCTTTCTTAATTTTGCTTAATAGTTCCAAAGGAGGAAGCATATTTCCATAAATATCATTTTCTAAGCTTTTTAATGTATGCAATGCAGAAATTAAATTACCTGTATCATCAAATGCTGTTCTAACAGACTGAAGTTTATCATTATCTTCTGAAGATCCTTTTTTATTAAAATCGTCGTAAACTTTTTTTGCTAAGACTGCTGAAAAATTTGTCGTAGCCGAGATACATCCAGCTGCATTTTGTCTAAGACCTTCTAATAGTTTTTTTTCGCTTCCAACAAACATAGAAAAATTTTTTGCTTTAAAATTATCCCAAAGATTTCCTGTACTGTCTTTCATGCCAACTATATTTTTTGGAAAATCATATATTAACTTTTTTGTTACCTCTGATGTAAAAGCATATCCGCTCAATTTAGAAAAATTGTAAAGTATAATTTTAGAATCAGGAACTTGTTTGATTAAGTTTGAGTAGAAATTATAAACTCCATTATCGTTATTTTTATAATACGCAACATTCATAATAAGAAAATTATAAAAATTATTCTTTATTGAATGCTTCATGATATTAATAGTTTCATTTAAACTGTTACATGCAGTTCCTATAAGTATCTGCTCATTAAAATTTGTTTTTGATAAAGCGCTAATAAAATCCTTCTTTTCAGAAACAGAGATAAGCTGACCACAGCCTGTGCTACCAAAAAAAGCAGAACCAACTCCATTATTGTCAAGATTTTCCTTTGCATGACGTATCGTCTCTGGAATATCTAGGCTTAAATCAGCTTTTAAAACCGACATTGAAGCTGCAAATACTCCTCTTAAAATTTTAGTCATGTTTTCACCTAATTTTTATATAAAGGTACTATAAATAAAAAAGAAATGAAAATTCTTATTATTCAACAAAGATACGGTATTGGGGACCTAATTATTTTTCTACCGTATATCCAGGCTATATCCAAAAAATTTAAAACTAAATTAAGTATTTTGGTTAAAGAAAGTTCAAAAGCATCTGATCTACTTTCTGAAGATGAGCATATAGATGAAATAATTATATTAGATAAAAAAAAAGATGGTTTGAGCGGATTTTTAAGATTATCAAATGAATTAAAAAAAAGAAAATTTGATAAAGTTTTTATTTTTAATAGTTCTTTAAGATATAATTTAATTGCGAAATTTGCTGGTATAAAATCTATACATCAATATCCTCTATTTAGATCAAAAGATAATTTAGTGCATAGTGCAAAAGCTTTCACAGAAAATATTGTTGGAGAGATTATTTCTACTGAGTCGAATTTAAAAATCAAAAATAAAATTGGTAATTTTGATAAAAATTTAAAACATATTTGTCTTGCAGTTTCAGCATCTGGTTCAACAAAAAGATGGGATATAAACAATTATATAAAGCTTTGTCAGGATCTTAATAAAACTCATAAGTGTAAATTTTATTTAGCTGCAGGAATTAATGATATTGAATTAATTGATAAATTCAAAAGTACAGATGTTGGAAAAAATTGTGAGTCATTTGAAAAACTTAGTATTAAACAAACTTTACCTATTATAAAAAATTGTAATTTAGCCATTTGTAACGATACTGGATTTGCCCACATTGCTTGTGCACTTGGAGTTAAAACATTAACTTTATTCATGGATAGTCCGGTCATGGCATATGGAAAATATTCCTCAAGAATGGAAGTGATTGAACCCGAAGGGGAAAAAAATAGTACTGTTCACAATACTTTGGGAAAGGATAAAATTTCCTATCAAAGAGTACTGGATAAAGTAAATCAAATGCTTAATTAGTTAAAATCATTTTTTAAAATAGTTTCTTTTGCTTCAGAAACCATTTGAGCTAGTTTTGTTGTGTCCGTATCATTATTTCGGTCAGGATGTAATTTAGACATTATTTTTTTATATTTAGATAATATTTCGTTTTTTGAGCATCCCTTTTTACATCCAAGGATATTATAAGCGTCGTCTAAAGATATATTTGAAGATGCCTTTGAATAATTAGCTCCAGATGAAAAAGAATATCTTCCTGTACTTCGAAGATATTGAATTAAGCGCCACAATTGAAAAAGTTGAAAAAGTCCGCCTATACCTTTTAGTTTAATTAGTGGAATTAAAAATAGTAAAATAGGAATACTAAAAGCATACCTTCCGACTAAAAGTAGAGCTATGGCGAGAAGAATTCCAATTGAAAAAAATATATATCTAATACCCTTTGCGATTTTTTTGCTACTTGCTTTAGTAAAAAAATTCAATAAAAGGTATAAAACTACTAAAAGTATTCCAATGAGCAAAAATAAATTCATACGTACATGATACCACGATTAAGGAAACAACCTGAAAAGAAAAGTTGTCATGGGCAAAAATGGATTGATGAATACAGCTGGATTCACCAAGATAATTGCCTTGAAATTTTAAGAGATCCAAGAAAACTTAACCCAGAAGTCAGAAAATATCTTGAGGAAGAAAACTCTTACACTAAAGAAAAAATGAAGGATACGGAAAATATTCAAAAGAAAATATTCAAAGAAATTGAGGGCAGAATAAAATTAGATGATGAAAGTCTTCCATACAAAGATAAGCAATATGAATATTGGACTAAAACTACAAAAGAAGGAAACTATTCAAAAAGATTAAGAAAAAAAATCGGTGATACAAAAATAGAAGTTTACTGGGATGGAGATAAGGAAGCAAAAGGTAAAAAATTTTTTAGTACTGGCGATCTTGAGGTTTCCTATAATGATGAAATGTTAGCTTATTCAATAGATGATAAGGGAGGGGAATATTTTACAATTTTTTTAAGAAGAATATCTGACAATAAAATTATTGAAGAACCTATCAAGGATACTGCTGGTGGTATAGTTTGGGCATACGATGATAAATCTTTTTTCTATCGTAAACATGACTCGCAACATAGAGCGCGTAAAATTTTTCAACATAGATTAGGCACTTCAAGTAAAGAAGATAAATTAATTTTTGAAGAAGTATCCGAAAGATTTACATGTTCAATAAGTACAACTAGTTGTGAAAATTTTTATTTAATTGATACAAGTGAACATACAACTTCTGAGGTTTATTATTTTCACAAAGATGAAAAAATATTTAAACCAAAATTGTTTATAAAGAGGGAAGAAGGCATACAATATAGCATCGATAGCTTCGGAGGTTGGTGGTGGATGCTAACAAACAAAGATGCGGAAGATTTTAAAATTTCAAGATGTCCTATTAAAAATATTGATGAATGGAAAGATTTTATTCCTGCAAAAAATGGTGTTTTGATTGGAGGACTTACTTTCTTAAAAAATTGGATTATTAGATCTGAAGTTTCTGATGCTCTTTCAAAAATTTTTGTCAGAAACATAGAAACAAATAAAGAAGAACAATTAATATTTACCGAAGAAAAAGTAATATCTCCAGGTATAAGTCTAATGCAAAAAGATAAAAATACCGATCTGATTAGAATAGGATACGAATCCCCAAGAACACCAGCAAGAACATATGAATACAACTTAAAAACAAAAGAAAAAAAACTTGTTAAAGAACAAGAGATCCCATCAGGTCATAATAGAAATAATTATATTGTGGAACGCCTAAATTGCTCAAGTCACGATGGTCGTGATATTCCAATAACAATTATTTATCATAAAGAAACAAAGCTAGATGGGAGTGCACATCTACTGTTATATGGCTATGGAAGTTATGGAAGTTCTATGTCACCAAACTTTTCAACAGCAAAATTTTCATTAATAGACAGAAATATAATTTGGGCGACCTGTCATATTAGAGGAGGCCTTGAAAGAGGAATGTCATGGTGGAGGGAAGGAAAAATGTTAAATAAAAAAAATACATTTTCTGATTTTATAAGTTGCGGTAAATTTTTAGTCGAAAAAAAATATACGCAACAAAAAAAAATAATCGGTTTTGGCGGTTCAGCAGGAGGTCTTTTAATTTCAAATGTAGTAAATCAAAATCCAGAGCTTTTCCTCGGTGCAATTATGGCAGTACCGTTTGTTGATAATTTGACAACAAATATGGACCATTCTCTTCCTTTAACACCAGGAGAGTTGTTAGAATTTGGTGATGCGAAAAATAATAAAGAACATTTTGAATATATACGTTCTTACGCACCCTATGATAATATAGAAAAAAAAAATTACCCTCACATTTTAATTACAACATCTTTATCAGACTCAAGAGTTTTATTTGATGAACCAACTAAATATTGTGCAAAGTTGAGAGATTACAAAACAGATAATAATTTTTTGTTTTTAAAATGTGAAATGGATGCTGGGCATGGGTCACGCTCGGGGAGAAAAAATATTATTGAAGATGTTGCCTTTGATTATGCCTTTGCTTTAAAAATTGCAGGGAAATTATAAATTAAAAACAGTTCTTGCTAGTAAAACCAACAACAATATTTTTTGGGTTAATTTCAAACCTTCTTTCGCATTTGATTTTTAATTTAGAATTAAAATAGATAAAATTCTTGTTTAGTTTAGTGGTTGTTTGTATTAAATCTGGCTCTCCGAATTCTATTTTTAATTCTTCTGCTGACTTATTAAGAAAACTACTTAACTTTTTTTCTTCTTCAGAAACGGTTTCATTTACTTTTGTAGTTACAGTTTTGCAGCTCATTAAGGTAAATAAAATTAAAAATAGACCTAAGAGACTGAGTTTTTTCATAATTCAACTTTTTATAGAATACACTAAAAATTATAAACAGAAATACAACTTTAAATATATATAAAAGAAATCTAATCCTTACTTGTGGTTTTTTCGTTAGATTAAGTAACAAGAATCAAATAATACAATTTTATATCAATTCTATTAAAAGAAAGAGGAAAAATTATGCTTGATAAATATTTTGAATATAAGAAGCACAAAACCACTTTTAATACTGAAGTCGTGGCTGGAGTAACAACGTTTCTGACTATGGCTTACATTATGTTCTTAAATCCCTTTATTCTTTCAGGTGAATTCGCCGGAACAGAAAAAGGTTTTTTTGATTTCGGAGGTGTGTTTACTGCAACAATAGTAGCGTCAGCTATAGCGTGTTTTATTATGGCTTTTTATGGAAAAACTTGGCCTATAGGTCTTGCGCCAGGTATGGGTATTAATGCCTTTGTAGCATTCGGAGTAGTAGGTGGAATGAAATATACTCCCGCAGAAGCTTTGGCAACTGTGTTGCTTGCAGGTATTTTATTCTTATTAGTATCTTTAACACCGATAAGAGCTTGGATTATTAATTCTATTCCAAAAAGTTTAAAACTTGGAATTGGAGCTGGTATAGGACTCTTCCTATCCATTATTGGTTTAGAAATTATGGGAGTAGTTGGAGACCATCCTGTAACATTAGTTACTTTAGGAGATATTAAAAACCCACTAGTGCTATTGGGTTGTCTTGCTTTAGTGGTAATGATTGTTTTAGAAAAAATGAAAGTTAAGGGAAATATCATTATAGGTATATTGGTATTTAGTATCTTGGCTTGGTTACCAATGTGGGATTGGACTGGAGCAACAATAGAGGGTGGAAAATCATTAGCTAGATTTAATGGAGTTTTTTCTGCACCCCCATCAATGAGTTATTTGTTTGATGCAGTTGAAGGTTTTAGTACTGGAAAAGTTTTATCAGGAGGTGGATTTACAGTTATATTTACACTCTTCTTTATTGACTTTTTTGATACTGCCGGAACTCTTACTTCTGTTGCAAACGTTTCAGGCAAAGTAAAAGGAAATAAAGTTGAAGATATAGACAAGGCAATGCTTGGGGATAGTGTTGGTACTGTTGCTGGTGCATTTTTAGGAACTACAACGGTAACAAGTTATGTGGAGTCTGGCGCAGGAGTCAAGGCTGGTGGAAGAACTGGAATGACCTCCTTAGTAATTGGAATTTTATTTCTATTGTGTTTAGGCTTTGCACCTTTAGCAACTAGTCTACCCAAAGAGATAGATGGCGCTGCACTTGTTTATGTCGCTGTTTTATTTGTAAGAAACATTACAGATATTGAATGGGACGATATAGCGGAGTCAGCTCCTGCTGTTATTGCTATGATAACTATGCCTCTCACTTATTCGATTTCGAATGGTATAGCTCTAGCATTTATAGCTTACGCTCTAATCAAAATACTAGGCGGTCAAGCTGCTAAAACTTCACCTGCCATATGGGTTGTTGCGGTTTTAAGTGTAATGAGCTTTGCAGTTTAGAGCTAAAAAAATTGTTAAAGAAAAGGGTTAGACGAAAGTTTAACCCTTTTTTTTGTGCTTATTTTTTAATTCTTCAATCCTAATTTCCTCGTAATGTTCAAAGGGCTGAACAATCCAAGGATCATTTTTTAATCTAACAGCACAGTAATCTGGTTCAAATGTTGATTTTTTTTTCTTCCACAAGGTCGCTGTTTTAATATCTTCTATTTTGTCTTTTATCGGTTCATATTTTTTTAACCAATCTACACTCTTATTTAAAGTAATACCTGTATCAGACAGGTCATCACAAAGTAATATTTTGCCTCCCATATTTTTTGCGATTGAACTCATCTCTCTGGAAAATACGATGTCTCCTTGTTCATCTTCGATACCCTTTCCACTATAAGACTCGACTGCTAGATAAGCGCATTTTAATTTAAAAACTCTACTTAAAACATCTATCATGGGCGCTGCTCCTCGCATGATACCAACGAGTAGGGTTGGTCTATACCCGCTTTCATGAACCATCAAAGCTAATTTTTCAACCGTTTCATTATATTCTTGCCACGAAACAATTAATTTTTCAGACATAAAAAGAATTTAATACTGTACGGGCTCATTGTCTACTGAATACCATAATGCCATTACTGCTAAGGTACAATAAGGGGAAAACTTTTTTTGTAGTTTATTAACAAAAGACATAGGGGGAGGGTATTTTTTTTTATAATTATTTGAAATAGCCCTCAATAAACCTATATCTTGAACAGGCCATATGTTTGGTCTGTTATAAAAAAATATCAAAACCATTTCACTAGACCATCTTCCTATTTGTCTTAAAGAAGATAAGTAAACAATTGCCTCTTCATCAGTCATATTCTTAATTAGTCTTGGATTAAATGATTTGTTTAGAATTTTTTCTGATAAACTCTTAATTCCAATCGCTTTCATTCTGCTTAGGCCACATCTTCTCAAATCTGAAATTGATAATTTTGATACAGTTTTTGGTTTGATTTTTCCATTACACTTTTTTTGAAACTTTAAAAAAACTGATTCTGCTGCAGATACAGATATTTGTTGGGAAATGATTGATCTTGTTAATGAATAAAAAAAATTATTTCTAGTAGTTAGATGACCTTTATAAGAATTTATTAACCTCTTTATAACTTTATCTTTTTTACAAAGATATTTTTTTGACTTTTCCCACCACTTTGGCTTCATACTCTGGGTGCTACAACTTGTTTTTTTAATGTTTCTTCTCTTTTAAATATTATAAATGAGCTGACAACAATTAAACCAGCTCCAAATAAAGTCATACTTTTTGGTATTTCACTAAAAATTATATATCCCGCAACAATTGCTACAACTAATGATAAATATTTAATTGGAGATACAAGGCTAGCATCTGCTAGTCTATAGCTTTGGGTAAGCAATAAATTTGCAACACCTCCTGCTAATCCAAGAAGAATAAATAAAAATGTTTCTTGAGGTGTTGGCCAAATCCAACCATTTATAATTGTTGCAAGACCTAATAAAAGTGACAGTAAAGAAAAATAAAATGCAATTAAGTAATTTGGTTCAGTTTTTGATAAACTTCTAATGCTAATAGCAACATTTGCAAAACCTAATGAAAATATTACCGGGAAAACATAGTAGAAATTCATTTCCTCAAATGCCGGACGAACAATAAATAACATTCCTACAAAACCAATTGCAACTGCAGACCATCTTCGTATACCAACTTTTTCTGATAGGAAAATTACCGACATAATGGTTACGAATAATGGTCCTGTAAATGTTAAACTTATTACGTCTGCCAAAGGTAAGTTTCTTAAACCTATAAATAAAGCTATAATAGCAATTGTGCCGCTAACTGCCCTAAATGTGTGAAGGCCAGGTCTTTTGGTTTTATAAAAAGTAAAAATTTTATCTCTAGGTATTAAAAAAAATATAGGTATCATTCCGAAAAAAAACCTCATGAACAGTACCTGGCCAAAAGGTACTTCATTTAAGTATTTAACTATTAAATCCATGGTGCTGAAACAAATGACTGATCCAACCATATATAAAACAGCTTTTTGAGATTTAGAGAGCAAATTTACCGCCTTTTATTAATCTAATTAACATATTAGAATTTAAATAAAATGGAAACTGGAATATTTGCAGCTGGTTGTTTTTGGAAACCTGATTTAGAATTCGAAGAACTTAAAGGTGTAGAAAAAACTGAAGTAGGTTATTGTGGAGGAAATAATCCGGATACAACCTACGAAAATGTCTGTACTGGATCAACCAATCATGCAGAAGTAGTCAAAGTTTATTATGATAAAAACATCATTTCTTATGAGAAGCTTGTTGAATTTTTTTTAAAAATCCATAACCCAACTACTCTCAATAGACAAGGTCCAGATATAGGTACTCAATATAGAAGTGAAATTTTTTACACAACAGAAACTCAAAAAAGAATTGCTGAAAAAATTTTAGAAAAGAAAAATAAAGATTTTAACGGAAAAATTGTAACAAAGATATCAAAAGAATTAAATTATTGTAAAGCTGAAGATTATCATCAAAAATATTTAAAAAAAAAAGGAATGTAGTGAATCTTGTTTCTACTGATTGGTTAGAGTCTAATTTGCATAAAGTTAAAATTTTTGATGCGAGCTGGCATATGCCATCTACAAAACGAAATGCTAAAAAAGAATATGATGAAAAGCATATTGACGGAGCAATGTTTTGGGATATGGACGAACATAGCGACAAGGATTCGCACTACCCACATATGATGAGTAATTCAGATTATTGGACAAGAATGCTTTGGTCTTTTGGGATTCAAAATAATGACCACATTGTTGTTTATGATTTTAGTGATGTATATAGCTCTTGTAGATTATGGTTTTCACTAAAATATTTTGGTCATAAAAAAGTTTCTGTTTTAGATGGAGGAATGAAAAAGTGGTTAAAAGAAAATAGATCTACTAGTGAAGAGGTAAATGAAGATCTTGGAAAATTTAGTAGTATTGAAAAATTAAATCCAAAAAACAAATATAAAGTTAATGAAAATAGCGAATGGATTAAAAACAAAAAACAAATAGACGAAAATATAAAAAATTTTTCATTCCAATTAGTTGATGCTAGAGGTCGTAAACGTTTTGAGGGAAAAGAAGATGAGCCAAGACCCGGATTAAAAAAAGGATGCATCGTAGGTTCAAAGAATATTCCTTTTAAAGATTGCATTGATTCTGTAAAAAATACTTTCAAAACAAAATCTGAATTAATTCAGATTTTTACTGAAAATAAGGTGGATACTAGCAAACCAATTGTTTTCACTTGTGGGTCTGGAGTGACCGCGTGTGTTTTAGGTATGGCATATTCTATAATAAGTGATAAAAATGCTGTGATTTATGATGGTTCCTGGTCAGAATATGGAAAAAAATGAAAAGATCTAAAAAAGTTACAATTGGAATAATTATATTTTTTATTATCGTAGCAACTGTAATAGGTGGCAGGACGGCTATGGGTGTTTATTTTAAAAAAAAATTTGGTAAAAGACCCCCGCCTGGAGTAGTAGTTGAAATAGTTTCGGAAAAAGAATTCAGTAAAACAATAGAAAGTTATTGCACAGCTTTAAGCAGCAAAACTACGTCTTTTAAAATAAAAAAGAGTGAACTATTAGAAGAAATTAAATTTCGTGCTGTAAAAAAAGGGGGCGTGATTGCCAAACTTCAAGACAAAACTATTGTTGCCCCTTTTGCGGGAACTATAGGTACAAGAGGTATTAGTTCATCAATACTTGGTACTAATTCAATAATTGTAACGCTCGATGACTCAAAAAGAATACTATGTGATTTACAAATACCTGAAGTTTTTGCTGCAATTTTAAAAAAAGGTCTCAAAGTTAATGCAAAATTTCTAGCCTATAAAAATAAGTTGTATAATGGTGTTATAATTTCTCATGCTTCAAGAGTTGATGCACAAACAAGAAGTATTTTGGCCAGGGCACAAATAAAAAATTCAGATCTTGAGATACTACCTGGATCGCTTTTGGATATTGAACTTCTTTACGATGAAAAAGAAGCGCTTTCTGTAGCAGATACCAGTATAATTTTTGAAGATGAAAAAAAATTTGTTTATAAAATTTTAGATAATAATAAAATTGAGAAAACAGAGGTGGTTACCGGTATAAGAAAAGAGGGAAATTTAGAAATTTTAGAGGGACTGAGCGCAAATGATAGAGTTGTTAAAGAAGGTTTATCGAGACTTGCTGACGGTATGTCTGTAAAGCCTCTTAAAAAATAATATGCACAATTTTTGTTTGCTTAACATAAGAAGACCAGTTCTAAGTTCAGTATTTTCTTTATTGCTTGTTGTTTTTGGCCTTTATACTTTTTTTGAACTTAGTACGAGAGAACTTCCTAAAAATCTTCAGCCACCAGAGGTTGTTATCTCAACAAAATATACAGGAGCAAGCCCTTCGATTATTGCTTCGGAAATTTCTGAGCCTATTGAATTAGCCGTTGGAGGAGCAGAGGGTATTAAATCAATTGATACTCTTTCTGAAATAGGAAGAAGTACAATAAAAATAGAATTTTTTACCAGTATAGATATTGACGATGCTGCAAACGATATAAGAGAGAGAATAGCTAGAGTAATAGACAACTTGCCAGACGATAGTAAAGCACCAGAGGTAAGAAAAGCATCTGCGGGTTTCTCAACAAGTATGTGGTTGTCAGTTAGCAGTACCACTTGGGACTCCTTAGATATAGGCGACTATGTAAAGCGAAACTTGGTTGACACTTTTAGTTCAGTTCCTGGAACAGGGAGAGTTATTGTTGGAGGAATAAACGAAAAGGCTGTTAGAGTATATCTTAATCCAGTAAAATTAAGTGCGAATGACTTAGATATAAGAGAAATTGAAAATTCTATAAGGAAAAATAATATTGCTGTACCAGCAGGAACTATTGAGGCTAACAATGTTGATCTTACTCTTGATTTAGGAAAAACTTACACAAATATTAATTCAATTAAAAAACTTCCAATCAAAAAAATTAAAGGCAAAACTATAACTTTAGACGACTTAGGAGAAGTTCGTTATGGACCGGTATCTGAAAAAACTTTATTTAAAGCACAAAGCCCAAATGTTTTAAACGAAAATACTGTTGGTATAGGTATATATGCTCGAACAAATGAAAGCACGGTTACACTTTCAAATAATATAAGAGAAAAAATCAAAGAAGTTGATAGAACTCTTCCAGATGGACTAAAATTGTCAGTAAGTTTTGATAGAGCAACATATATTAAAGAAGCTATACAGATGTGTTATCAATCGATAATTTTAGCACTAGCTTTGGTAGTTGGTATTATTTATCTTTTTTTAGGAAACGTAAGAGCAACAATTGTGCCTGCAGTAACTTTACCTGTGAGTTTAATTGGAGCTTGTTTAGGTTTATGGATGTTCGGTCTTACCATTAATGTCTTTACTCTTCTTGCTGTTATATTAAGTGTAGCTATCGTTACGGATGATAGTGTTGTGATGACCGAGTCTATTTATCATCGTGTTGAACAAGGTGATACCCCTCTAAATGCTGCTGCTACTGGTTCGAAAAATGTAATTTTTGCAATTATATCAACCAGTATAATTCTCTTAGCAACTTTTGCTCCATTATTATTTATAGGTGGTATCAGCGGAACATTATTTAGAGAAATGGCAATTACACTTTCAATTGCTATAGTAATAAGTACATTCACTGCTCTTTCTATTGCTCCAATGCTTGGTTCAAAATTACTCAATAAAAAAAAGTCAAAATCCAAAATTGTTTTGAAATTTGAGAGATTATTTAATTCATTTGAGGAATTTTATTCCGATACCTTGGGTTACTGGATTAAAAAACCAAAAACAATAGTTTGGTTTATGATTTTTGTTGTAGGTTTAGCAGTTTTTCTTTTTAATTTTACTCCAAAAACTTTATTAGAACAAAATCCAGACCGGGGTGTTTATTTAGTATTTGGAAAAACAGATGAGTCCTCATCTTTTGAATACACGGTGGATAAGGCGGAAAAGGTAGAGAAAAGATTAATACCATTGCTTCAAGATGAAAACGAGCCTTATCAAAAACTAATAATGAGGGTTCCAGGTTTTGGCAGATCTTCACAATCTTACAACAGTTTTATAATTATAGCATTACTTGATAACTGGAAAGATAGAAAAGATAGTGCTCAAAAAATTGTAAGAAAAGCTATTGGAAAAATAGTTACCGTGCCAGGAACAATGGCATTCCCACTAACACCAAATTCAGTAAGAGTTAGTAATTATCAAAAACCAGTTGTGGTTACAATGACTGGTCCATCATATGAAACTTTGTATAAATGGCAAAACGAAGTGATGAAAAAACTAAGAAACAATAGAGGTCTAGCTGATATAACTTCTGATTACAGTAAAAATAAGCCTGAGGTAAAACTTATTATAGATGAAAATAAAGCTAAAGATTTAGGCTTATCTAATCAATCAATAGGAAAATCTATTGAAACATTATATTCAGGTAAAAGTGTTACAACATTAAATGAGTCTGGAAAAGAATATCCAATTATTTTACAAGCAGATATCAAAGATAGAAGAAATACAGAAACACTTAGTAAAATATTTGTAAGATCAGAAACGACAGGAAAATTAATTTCTCTTGCAAACGTAGTAAGTTTTGAGGAAAAAGGCTCTCCAAAATTATTAACCCGTTATCAAAGATCAAAATCTGTAACTATTACCGCTAGGTTAGTAGGAGGATATACACTTAATGAAGCTTTAAAATTTATTGAGCAAACAATCGATGATGAAGCTCCGAATGCAGGTATCTTTTACAAAGGTAAGTCTTTAGATCTTAAAGAGGCTTCGGGTGAACTACTGGTAATTTTTGCTCTAGCATTAGTAAGTGCTTATCTTGTAATGGCAGGTACTTTTAATGCTTGGAGGCAACCTTTTGTTGTTATGTTGACTGTTCCATTGGCAGCTCTTGGTGGATTAATTTTTATATTATTATTTGGAAGTACAATAAATATTTTCTCTCAAATTGCATTAATTGTGCTGATTGGTATTGCAACAAAAAATAGTATCTTGATTGTTGATTGGGCAAATCAGCTTCGTGTTTCAGGTAAAACAGTTGAAAACGCAATTGTCGATTCTTGTAAAAGGAGATTTAGACCAATTATGATGACAAGTTTATCAACTCTTATTGCTATGGTGCCTCTAATAGTTGGAAACATAGGGCCAGGTGCAGGTGAAGGAATAAGATTAGCTGTAGGCTGCACTATATTTGGAGGTATGCTAATCAGTACTTTTTTAACTTTATTTACAACTCCGGTATTTTATTTATTACTTTGTAAAAATTCTAAGAGAATGGATGAAATAGATATTCAATTAAGCAAAGAATTTAGTAAATAATATATTTTTTTCTATTTAATTTATCTTTGCACATTGTTAGCTGTTTTCTGTAATTAGATGCTGTGTCCTTCGCAGACTTTGCATATATGATTGCCTTTTTATCTTTAGCGTAATTTTTATAATCACCCCAGCCTTTGTAATAAGCAAGATATTGTCTGTAAGCATCGTTCTTGGGTATTTTCAAAATCTTGTGTGTCTTACTTACATACCATCCGATAAAATCAACTGAGTCTTTAAATCTTGCTCTTGTTGCTAATTTGTTTCCAGTCTCTCTTTTGTACTGCTCCCATGTTCCTTTTACTGCTTGAGAATAGCCAAAGGAGCTAGATTTACGTTTGTAGGGTATAACTTTAAAAAGTTTAATTCGCTCAGGTTTTGCAAGCCAGTTAAAATCACTCTCTTTTTTTACGAATGCTAACTGAATATAAACGGGAACACCCCATTTTTTTTCAGCTGCTTTAGTATGTTTATACCAAAGGTAACGTTCTTCAAATATTGCACAGCTATTTTTTGTATTTTTAGGAACAGATGAACAAGCAGCAAGTAAAATAAAAATAATTAAAAAAAAGAATTTTGTCTTTAAAAAATGAATCACTTTCTTATTTATATAAGAATTTAATTCATAATTCTTCTCCATTTTTCAGGTTCCATAAAAGTCCCCTGCCAAATACCAAGTTTATTTTCTTCTGCATATTGCTCGTCTATAATGTATTTTTTTGAATATCTTCTATAAGCTATCGCGTATCCATTCTTTACTAACCAAGAATTAATATCTTGTTTGTTTAAATAACATATTCCAATATTTCGCCTGTATCTGTCTTTGTTATCTTGTATCAAACATCTTACTTTTTTATCTTTTATTTTTTTCTTTAAAGCATTGGTCGATTTTTTCCCACAATTATAATCTCTTTTAAAATTAAATATTAAAAAACTTAAATAAACTTCTTTACAAAATTGTTTTGTTTCAGGTGCATCAATACC
>MDTB01030675.1_pt1 | contig 18136 bp, 24 predicted proteins | sample 811161 | NCBI WGS metagenome assembly MDTB01 (sample SAMN05326650, study PRJNA326480) | marine metagenome | isolation source: seawater | place: Mediterranean Sea | collected 2009
ACTGCAGTTTGTACGATAAATTCAAATCTATGGATAACCATAGGATGATTCACTTTGAAGGTAAAATCATCACCAACTGAACCGTCAAGGTCAGCTGATACTGGAATTATCATAGCGTTTACTTTACTATTAAAAGCCATTGTTATTTACCTCCTAGTCGTTAGAATGAATTCTAACTAAGTGATACTCATTGTCAGTTGAATTAGTCCAAACTTTTTTGAACCCTGTCAATGCGTTCCATGCAATACCTGTGAATCTGTTGAAGTCCCAGTTCTCTACCATAGTAGATTCTGGTTCTACAAGAGCTTCAACTACTGGCTCAAAGCCACAGATAATTGCTTCACCATTATGTGATGACCCACCGATTGTGTTAGAAAGAACGTTGTTCTCTTCTATCATTCTCATTCCAAAGTATTGACCAATTTCACCATTGATTAAGTTCTCTGGTTGGTCATATTTGTGTAAGTCTATGATTCCGCCTGTTGCTGTGTCTTCAAACAGCTTAGCCATTGCAAATGGTGAGAAGATTCCTAAGTAAGAATTTCCATCCCATTTTGGTACATTATCAGTTTTTAGATTTCTGATTATGTCTCTGATGTGGGCAGCTGTAATACTTGCTCCCGCACCTGTGCTTACAGTTCCATCTTTGTCTAATGTTCCTGCACTTGTTGATGTTGGTGTGTAGAATACATCTGAGTTCTGGAACTCTGTACCAGCAACCTGGTCCATAGATTCAGCTACGTTCATAGCTAATATCTTTTTAAGAGTTTCATCTACAGAATATTCTGCTAATGTTTGTGATTTTTTAGTGTATGATACACCATTACCATACTCTGCTACAGTAACCTGTACAAAACCTACGTTAGGTTTATTCATAGGCAATGATTGAAGTTCTGAAATAGTACCAGTAGCTTTTGTTAACTTCTGATATTTTTCAATTTCAATTGTTGAGCCTTTGTTTCTACCAAATGCTTGAATTGGTTTTGCCAAGTTTCTGAATTGCATCATGTTTCCTGCAACGAATCTGATATCACTGTCCATTTTTAACTTGGCAAGTCTATCGGATTCATTAAGAAAACTTACTGCTCCTTGTGGCATAACTTATTCCTCCTAGTTTATTGTTGTGTTTCGTTTTACCGTTGTCTGTCCACGATATCTCTTCAGTAGATAATCAAAGTAATCTTGGTCATCTCCTAATGGACTATCATTTTCAGGCTCTAATTTGTTTATAGGATTACCAGTAGCTCTGCTGGTTGTCTCCATATTCCCTTTTGGGGGAACTTCTTTAACTGCTTCTTCGTCCTTCTTGTCCTCATCTTTACCCTTCTTGATAGATTCAAACTTACTTACAGTAGACTTGAATCGTTCCTCTACAGAATTGGATGGGTCACTAGCAAGAAGTAAAGCATCAAATACTTCTTTGTCTAAATCAGTTAGACCATCTGTATGCTTTGCATATAGTCTATCTGCCTTAGCCATGTTAGCAGTGTACTGAGCCATCTCTTCATTTGACATTTCATTCACAGATTTACCACCTGGTAATAACTGTTCAGCTGCATCCTTTGCTTTGATTTGGATTCTATCATCCACCTCAGTAGCTGCTTGTTCTTCAACAGGATTATCCTGTTTCGTTTCTTCTGACATTGTTTAAAACCTCCATAAGTTGTTCTGGTGATTGAGGTTGAGTTGGTGAAGCTCCCTCTGCACCCGTTGGCGTTGCACCTGGTCCACCTTGAGTCAAGTTATCCATGTTAAGAATGTCTTCAGGGTTCTCATCAAATGATTCAAATATCCTTGCAACAAACTTAGCAGGGTCAACTGCCTGTGCAACTTGAGGCATGTTACCAATTACGTTGATAATCTGCATCAACTTCTGAAAATTAGTCATCTTCAGAACTTTGCCAGAGATGCCCTTGACTGTTAAAGTAGCGTCCTTTATTGCGTTGATACGCTCATTGAAGCTAAGTGACTTTAACGCATTGAGTGCTTCTGAATCTTCAAGGGACTTGCTATAATCAAAATGAGATTCATCATTCATGTAAATTAATTCTGTATGTAGAATTAATTCTAGAGTAGGTTCTATAATTGACCTCTCAATCTCATTAGCTATATCTGCAAAAAACCCAGATGTTTCTTGGGATTTTTGACTTATCTCAGAAGCTGTTGGTCTGCCTTTACTTGTTGGTTGTCCCTGAAAGAACTCGTTTTGGAACGACCTATTTTGTATAAGTCTATCAAGTACAAATAAAAGGTTTGTGGCATTAGGATTAACCGAGTTATTATAAACTTGGTTGATAGTTCCAGTAGAGGAGACTGGGTAAAGTCTACCTGGTACTACTGACCCAAATAAATGTGCTTTCCCTGTTTCAATATTACTAGTTACAACTTCGTATACACCTAGCGTATTTAATGTAAAAGCATCCAGTAGCAGGTTCATTGATTCAACATAGGAACTTAACAAAGACCTTAGCTTTGTTATGTACCCTCTACCATATCTTCCTTTTAGTACCTTCATAGGAAATCCTACAATGTAAGGAAACTGACCTTTTGGTAAGATATTCTTACCGTAATAAACGACATGCTGTTTATTAGCAATAATAAAGTGAACATGCTCGTCTAAGATTTTACCTCGCTCATCTGTTAAACACTTACTAAAAACATAGTCTAAACTGACTGTAGGTCTATAGCTTGTATCTTCAGAATCTGCGACTTTGTAGAGACTTCTCATAACTTTTTCACCGTTTTTCCAACCGTTGACTTCTGCCATGTTTATGAAATCACCTACATCACATTCTTTTTTCTCTATAATATACTGATTACCCACTGGGTCTAAACGTATTTGCATAGGGTCTACAGAGTTTATTTCTGTTTTACCTACAATACTATTCTCTGTACCATACTCACCAGTTGCCTGGTCATATGTAGGGTAACTTTCAGATTTATAATTATAGTTTACTTTTGTTATATAAGGGCTTGTAAGTAAAGCCATCTTTAACGAATCACCAAAAATCATAGGAAACTTGTTAGTTTTTAATACAGCTTCTACAAGTTTTGATAATCCAGCTTTAATAGCTGGGTTAGGATGTTCTACTGTAAAGTATTTGTTATCAGCAGACATCAGTATTCTTACAAAAAAGTTAGTCATTCTAACTATTAAGTTATCTACTATAGGGTCTTTTATCTTAGTTTGCCAAGATAACTTGTTTTCAAACTGGTATTCATCCATGTAAAACTTCATGTTTTCTTGCCAGTCTTTTCTTACAGGTGTAAAGCCATCTTCAGCTTCTTTCTGTATATAATTAAAATATCTTAATATATCTGATTCTCTCATAATATCCTACTACTTCCTCCACCAAACTCTAGACCAAAATACTGTGGTTCTTTTAGCTCGGTATTTGTTTCTGTTAATTTTCTTGACACATAGAAACACCCTAACTTAAATGCATCAGATATGTGTTCATAATAATTATCTTTCCTAGGTTGACCTGTTTGCTCATGTCTAGTATAACCAGCTAAGCATTGTGCTAGTAATACACAGTGTTTAGAATCTAACCTAAGCATTGGCTCTCCCTTTGTAAATTTTTTAAGCTCCTCATTAACTTGTGCATGTGACATGTCTCTTTTTACATATATAGTATCTGCTTTTAAACCTTTACCAACAAATATATCAAGAGCACTGTGAGGAGATACATCATATTTTCTATTAGCATCATGTGGGAGTATATCCATTTTTTCAACAACTTTAGGTAATATTTCATTACAATAACTCTCCACCTCGTCTATAAAATCTGTAAGCTGTATATTGTGACCCATTATGCTGAATAATACATTCTTTCTACCGTGTTTGTCAATCTGAAAACCCACACATGCAGGTCTAACAAACCCCATATCCCAACTTCTCCACAAAGTTCTTAATGGGTCATACTGTTCTGATAAATCATCTACCATATGATTCTCACAAAAATCAGAATAAACTAATGCACCCCTTGGTTGTAACTGAAACTTACCACCTTCACTGAATCTCCAGTGCATAGCTGATTCTGTAAATCTTTTCTTATATCTTTCTATCTCTTCTTTTTCTAGAGATAGATTGTCATATACATCTATAAAGTGAAACGAAGTATCTTCATCTTCCTCGTTTCTACCATAAATATCTTGTACTATGTAATTACTAGTAGTATCTTCTACAATAAAACTCATGACCATCTTACCAGATTTTCTTAACAACCTAGCAAGAATCTCATCATGCATAGTGTGTGATGGACACTCATCAAACCAACAATAGTCAATACCAGACGCTTGTAGGTTTTGTGTTTTCATCTCAGCAGATTTAAATTCTAAGACTGTACCGTCCCAGAATCTAACAAAATCAATACATCTGTTTTTACCCCAGGCTACTTTACCACCACGTTTTTCTATGCTCTCTATAGAGGGCAGTAGTCCTATATCATTGGGTGTATCAGTTGAGAACAAATGTACCTGACTTGAAGTTCTTTGAATATCAAATGAAGGACTAAATGCCCAGATAATTCTATTACCATACTTAGGTTTTTCTATAGTATAGTTAGGATGCCAACCTATAACATTGTAAGCCGTCTTAGCAGCACAACAATAAGACTTCCCAGAACTATTATTGCCATGTACATACACACTAAAATGATTATCGTCCACGATAGGCTTTTGTGCAGGATACGGTTTAAAAAAGAATAGATTCCCGTACCAGTATTGTAACTCTGCTTTAACTTTTTTATCAAGGTTAGCAAATTCCTCAGATGTCATGTTGTGAATCTTATGCCACAACGCTAACATCTTTTCATCTTTGTACCACCAGTCTCTTATCATAAAATTCCAAACAGGTTGTTCTGGCTGCAAGTCTCCTTGCTTGTGCCACAACCCGTATTATCTTCTACCTTTAGGTCTTGCTAAGTTATCTGCTGCTCTTCTCCTAGGATTTACAGCTGAGGGTTTTGGTGCTTTTGTTCTCCCAGGTGTAGTTTTTGTACCTTGCTTTAATATCTTTCGTAGGTCTCTGAGTATTTTTTTACCTTTATCAGTCTTACCTACAATTCTAACTCCTTTCCTAGTAATACTTGCAGGTAAAGCTACTGAAGCAGCGTCAGCAACAGCTGCTGCAAAACCACCTGGGTTTTTACGTATTCTACGCAAAGACTTATCTAGCTTTTTTAAAGGTTTATCTGCTTTGATACCTTTGCCTTTGCCTTTGCCCATGAGAGTACGTTTTTTCTTAGCTTCAGATTTTTTAGCCATTTCTCCAACTTTAGACTTTAACTTTGCCATTATTTTTTACCTCGTTTTTTATTAGGTTTAATCTCTCGTTTTAAAGTCTGTTCTTGTTTATAGCTACCTTTAGGAGTCATTTTAACTTCTTTACCTACAACTTTAAGATTACCTTTTTGTATATGTTTTTTAACTTTTCTACGGGCTTCTTTAGATAACCCCATTTTTATTAGTTGTCTACCTACCATTCCTACTATAGCCATTCTTACCTCCCGTAACTCTTTTTCATGTTTTTACTACGAGGACCTACAGCACCTCTAGCTATTTTCTTTTTTGACATAGCTATTTTAGTACCTTTTTTCTTTGGTCTTCCTACTTTACTTCCGTATGTTCCTTTACCCATTGGCATAATAAATCTCCTATTTTTTCTTTTTATGTCTAGCTGCAAACTTACGTGCAGCCTCTACACTACCAAACCCCCATTTTTTTAGGGCTAGTGCTTTTCTGGTTGGTCTACCCTTGCTATCTTTCATAGGTCCTTTCATACCAGCAAATCTTGCAGCAAAGCTAACACGTCTTGGATTTGTGCCTTTGCTAACAGGAGCTTTTAGATTAGCCCCTTCTGTTCTTTTAAAGTGGGCTCTACCTGCGGCAGTTAGTCCACCTGTTTTACTTTTGTGTACCTTTCTCATTTTTTCTTCATAAATCTAGATTTTAATTTTTTACCTATGTTCTTGGCAATCTTTTCTCTTTCTTCCATATACATTTCAGTCAGAGGTCTTGACCCTGTTCCTCGGTTCTTGCCTTTTAGTTTGCTTGTTGCGAGTCCCATTATTATTTTTTCTAGCACGTTGTAATTCTCCTTTATTTAAATTTGGTATATCCGTACCTTCACGGGCTATCCATGCAGGTAAGTATCTATTAGCAGGACCGTTTATTTGGTCTAACACATTATTACTACCAGGAAGTGCATCATTGGACTTTTTCATTCATTTCCTCCCAAGCTGTTTCTGACAAGTTAGATATTGCATCATGCACAGTAGCTATCTCTTCTTTGTCTTTACTTGCTACCATACTAGCTCTAAGCTGGTCTTTGAGTATGACTTGTTTTAATTTTAATAATTGCAGGGATTGTGCTTTATCATTCTGCCTGTCAGCACGTTTTAATCTAGTTTCTATGTCCTGCAACTGTTGTTCATATCTGTCAAATACTGTGTGAGAAAATTTTGGGTCAGCAAAATTTTTAATCTGTACTTCTAGCTTACCCATGAATGTGTGGTATTGTGGTGTGTTTTTTACACTGTCTAATATGTTCTTTACTGTTTTGTGGTTTATGCTTAATTCTTTGCCAGTAGCTCTGTATGACCATGCTAGGTTATAACATACTTCTAAAAATTTAGTTATTTTGTTTTCATATACAGGAATATCTGGGAATAGTGTCTGTAATGTCTTATTCATACTTCCCCCTTGTTTTCAAAGTGTGACATGCTAATTTGTCTTTTACCTTCTCTATATCTACGTTCTCTGTGCTTTCCTATATACTTCCATATTAGCTTTGTAATGTCAACCCCTGATTCTATAAAATCTAACAGGGCATCATGGAGTATATCTTCTGCATCTTGTAATTTAAAGTCATAGGTACTAGCACATTTATATGTATACATACGTAGTTTTTTATAGTTCTGGTTAGTCATGTGCCCTTATATATGTATATAGCTCAGGACTTGCAATGTCAAGTACTAGTATATACTACGTAGATTATACTATAATATATACTCTAAAGTATATATTATGTATACACTTGTACTATATACATGTATATACACTGTACACAGTGGGCATGTCAAGTGCCGTGACGTAACTAACTGATATTATTACATTATATTTTATACTAGATTGTGGGTAGAAACTGGGTAATAGTGGGGATAAAACTAGTGGTTGTGGGTATATAACTAGTAAACATGGGGACACAAACACACATAACATGGAAAAAACCTAGCAATATATATATATACACGGGGTGTGGGTGGACACATGGGGGGGATGTTTTTTCTAGTGGTAGAGAGAGGGTACAAACAAGTATTTACGAAGTAAATACTTGATACAAGGAAATACTTGACCCCCATTTAACTTGTACCCTCACGAAGTGAGGTACAAGTTATAAACGAGTACCACGAGGAGAGTGAAATATGCAAGAGCATGACACACAACACACACAAGAAGATTACTTCGTAATCTTTAGCAAGGTTAAGAACATTGACCTACCAGACAATATGACAGAGTCATATTGGACTATGGAAGACATCTTCTACGAAGATTACAAAGAGGAGATTGCTTGTTACGAGCAAGATTTCAAACCCGAAGGGTTTGACTTCGAGTTCTATCTCGAAGAGATAGTCCCAATCTACTTCGCAGAATGCGAAGGAGATTGTTGTTCATGTGTTTCTTGTAATCCAGGGGATTACTACGAAACATACGAAGAGCTTGACAGAGAGTATTGGTCCAACAAATAATCCCAATTTAACCCTGTACCTCACGAAGTGAGTACAGGGTTATAACCCAAAAACATGGTGGCTACTAGCCAAAGGAGGATTTACTATGAGTAAATCAAGTACACAATTACTCCAGGATAACTGGAGTGCAACACAAGACCACAGAGTATCTGTGGCAAGTAAGATGAGTGAGGATGGAAATCACAAAACTTTCAGTAGAAAGTTTGTTCAGTGTTTTCTGCCACCCAAGGAATTAGTTCTTGAACTAATTGCTTGTTGTTCCCAAAAGTCTGGAGTCTACAAGGTAGATGATAAGTATCATCTAGCTCCTGGGAAATACACTAGTATTTCCAAGCAAATCCAAACTGGTATGGATATACCAGTCACTCCAGAACTGGAAACAAACCTTAATAGGTTTGTTAACAGACATGTTGGAAGATTTGCCAGTAAGTATGGCAAGTCAGAGGCTAATGTCCTAGACTTCGTAGAAGGTCTAGTCATGGTCCTCAACAACTACAGAGAACAGTATCTTAGACTCAACTCCGTTGATTCTAAAGATAAACCAGCTAAGAAAAGACCAGCTGGTAAACCAAAGTCAGCTGAGCAGATTCTAAATAGAATCCTTGCCAGTTAGTTACGGGTTGTCCGTAACAGTCAGAGTTTATACACCTAACCCTCATGTAATGAGGTTAGGGTGTATGCCTGACAAGGAGGAAGATTATGAGTAAAGCAGTAGCAAAGAAAGCGACTGTTGTTGTAACCAACAAGTTTAGCCAGAAGGCTCTTGATGGTTGGAAGAAACAATGGGATAGCTGTCTAGCCAAGAGGCTAAGGTCTGAGGTATCTACCATCTTCTATGAACTGAAGATGTCATTGCTCGTTCTAAACATGAGCCATGAGGTACTCAAGGATAAGAAGAAGTATGCCAACTCATCTACTGATGAGAAGAAGAGGAAAGCATACCAGGATAAGATGGAAGAGCTGACAGGTTTCAAGAAGGACAAGGTTACCAAGTACAAGAAACAGGGTAAGTGGATAGAATCACAGACCTGGTACAACTATGAGTTCTTGGATATTGATACCAAGACTGACCTGCTCAATGATGACCTGGAAGATGACATCCTGGATACTATGGTTGAGAGTTACACTGAGGGATTCCTTGCCAGACAGGGCAATGACTTTCTCAGAAGACATGGCAACCTACATCCAGATACCAAGCAGAAGTTAGAGACGGAGTATGCAAAGCTCACAACTCCTGCTAAGAAAGCAGTAGTCAAGAAGACTTCTACTACTACAACCACTACATCTAGTAGTACAACACCAACCAAGACACTAGAGGTATCCTCACCTACTGAACAATCCAACCCAGTAGAGATACTATCTAATGTACTTCCCCCCTCGTTGACACCCACTGAGTCCAAACCTCAGAGTGTTGATGAACAGGTCTTAGACCTGTATCCAGAAGACTTTGCATCTGATGATGCATTAGAACAAGTATTGCAATCCCTTGACATTGATATGCCACAGGGAAATTTCAAGGCAATACAAATCACTTGGTGTAAAGCCGAGTTGATTGAGGAGTAACATATGCTTAGTTCCAAGCAAATAGCAGAGGACATCTGCAAACTACAGAGAAAGGTAGGGCTTATCAATGCTAAAGTTCCTGTCCTTGTAGGTAAGACCAGTTCTGGTAAGACCTACTGGATTCAGAACGAGCTATCCAATGCTCTACGATTACCCGTTGTAAAAGTTCTATTACAGAACGAGCAACCAGATGAGGTCATGGGTTATCCTAGATATGTAGAGGGTGAGGGCTTGACCTATCTTAAACCTGCATGGTGGACAGACCAACCAGCTATCTTCTTCTTTGATGAGATAGACAAGGCAAGAGAGGACCTACATGCTAGTATCCTTACACTACTCAGAGAAGGCACAGTCAGAGGTGAGTCATTACCTACTGGAAGTGTTATCATCTGTGCTATGAACGAGGATGACAGCTTATCAGAGCCACTGAAAGCCAGGTCTGTGTTCTTACCATTCCAGTATGAGCCAAGAGATACTACCCTTGACAATGTAGCTCAGTATCTACAAGAGTCATGGACATTGTATCCAGACATGCCAGACCAGATACAGAGTATGGAGAGTGTACACTTCCTAGAACTGTATCAACAAATCAATCCAACACTAACCCAACAACCAGAGTTACTAAGACAGTTGCTTATGGGTATCTTCCCTAAGAAACAAGTGCCTAGTATCTTTGACATGATGTGTGGTATTGAGGAAGTTGACTACCAAGGAGTCATCAGTGACAATGATTACTTCAACAACTTCATGGCTACTCAACAGTCAGTAGAACAGGTGGCTAAACACTATGTAGAGTTTATCAAGGTCGGTAGAAGTGCTAGTCATGCTAACAGGTTGACCAAACTTCTAGCTAAGTTTGCTACCACAAATGCAGAGGACCTTATTAGATTGTACAAGACCACACATGACATCCTAATTGACCAGTATCCAAACCTAAGCAGACATGAGTTCAGTCCAGAGTTTGTAGCTCAGTTAGGTAAAAATCTAGCAGGTGTCTTGTCTGGGTTTACTAACCAGGTGGATGACCTTTACTATTCATGGGAGGTTAGATAATGAGGAAAGCCAATCCAAACTATCTAAGTCTAAACTACCATACGGATACCCGAATTAAAGAGGGCTATCCCAAGAGGGAGTATGACAGCACAAAGCCATACTCCTGGTACTTACAGCAGGACATTGACCAGACTATGTGGAGGCATTACTCAGCAGAGAATTACATATCCAGTAGTCAAGAGTATGAGTCTGCTGTTGAAGATAGGCTAAGATGTATGCGACCTATCAAAGTTACAAGGAGTAAGACTGCTAAAGATTACAAGTGGTTTCACAAATTTAATCCAGAGGTTACCCAACAACAAGAATACTCCTGGGATAAAGGGTGGAAACCAGTGGCTCAGTGGCAACTTAAAATGCCCAATGCAGATGATGTTCAATGCATTGTAGGTATTCGTATCCTTGATACATATGACTACAAAAAGAAATACATCAAGAACAATGACATACCTGAGCCATCTAAACCTTACAACTGTATCTATCCTTTCAATAGAGACCAGATAAGGAAAGTTATGTCTGTTGTCTACATATCAAGACAGGACGGCAGGTTATGTCATGATACATTCACCAATTGGTGTGAAGAAACCCAGCTACCATTCCCAGAGCAACTCAAGCATACAGCTTTAGAGAATGATGTATGTCTGGTTGACAAGCCAATGAAACCTAGTATCAAGAGTAACAGGAATCATCAGATTCAATGGTCTGACTTTGATAGATTCAGAAATGCCAAGCAGTTTGCATGGTATCTACCCTTTGATAAATGGGGTGAACAAGGTAACAAGAGAGTGTTCAACAAACCACACAAATCTAGTTACAAGAAACCAAAACAAATCTCTACATACAGAAGTCGTAGAGAGAGGAGAGCTAAATGAGTAAACCATTCCTAATTGATATCAATGACCATGTATCATTCGAGAATGACAAGTGGTTGATATACCAGGTAGACAAGATAAACTTCTACTCTTGTAATGACCAACCAGAAACTGCTTACTGTTGGAGTGACAAGGGTAAGTTCAGTATCTACATATCCCAGGATTACTTGGGCAAGGACAACGAGTTCAAGATAGAGCTTATCAAGCATGAGCTAGGACACGGCATGTTCGGACATCTATCCTTCAATGTAGGCAAGAGTGAGCAACAAAGAAAGCTATTCAATATTGTAGCTGACTGTAGTATCCATGTTAATCTAGCAGATGGAGAGCTGTTGCAAGGTATGACATACAAGAATACAAATCTACCACAGCTGCCACCAGAGCTGCTCTACAACAAGCTGAACAAGGAGTTACCCAAGCTCAAGCAGTACATTGAAGATACACTGCCAAGCAATGAGAAACTATGGGAACACCAAGCCCCCAAGATAGAGTCACAGATTATCCAGAACACCATTGAGCAAGGGATAGAGGAAGCTAGGAAAGCAGGACATGAGCCAGATAATACCTCAGTCAAACTAGGTGGTACACTTCCAAGTAGCTTTGATATAGACTATGACTTCCTTACAGAGCCAGACAAGATAGCTGACTGGTTGGATGAGCTGTTACGAATTGTCCGTAACTTTGACACTCCAGAACGAGATAGGACATACAGGAGAGAACATAGGAATCCAGTGTGTGATACCATCTTGTCCAAAGGTTATGGCAATACTCCAGGTAAACCTAAGCTGTTGTTTGCAGTAGATTGTTCTGGCTCTATGAACAAGAAAGTTGTGGACAGAGCATTGGGACAACTTATGTATCATGTTCCAGACAGTGAAGTTCTGCTGTTTGATACCAAAATCACTGCTGTTTACAAGCTCAGTGACAAAGCAGGTATCCTAAGCAGTATCAAAAGTTTTTGGGGTGGTACTAACCTCAAACCTGTACTTGACTATGTGTCACCACATGATAGTCTTATTGTCTTTACAGATGGTGGCTTGTCTTCATTCAATCTGGATGTATCCAAACACAAACTCATCCACTTTGTTCTAACAGATGACTGGTGTGAACATCATGTGTCTAAACTAGGAAAGGTTATTCTAGTAAATAATTGACTTTATATAGTCAATTATTATATACTAGTTATAACTAGGGAGTATACTTGTGGAGAATATTTACTTAAATGTATTTACATTCCTGTTGTCTGCCAGTAGAAGACAGCAGTTAACTAAGCTACTTGATTCATTCTATCTGGAGTATCCATATGATATCCTGTGGGAAGAACTCAAGAAGTTGCCAGAAGATATTACAAAGACAGACTTCCTGTCTATTGTAAAAGACACACTCAGTGGAGATGAGTTTATCTTCTTCAAAGATATGGAAGAATCCGTATCTAATGCTGTTGGGTATAGAGCTGTCAATACACTGTACTCCAACAACAGAATCCACAGAATCAACTCCATCATTCAATCTGATGATAACCCAGACAAAAAGCTAGAACAGATTGCTAACTACACAACCACCAATCTAAAGTATGGGGCAAGTAAATCTAAAAAGTTTTCTGATATGGAGATGACAGAAACTACTGACTTGTTCTATCTGTTTCACTATGGATTAACCAAAGAGGAACTAGCTGTTATCTGTGCATTTACTGGTCGTGGTAAGACTAGTATCATGCTGTCATTTATTAGAGATGCATGTGTCAACAATCTAAAGACCTTGTACATATCTATCAAGGACTTCAGTGAGACTATGCTAAGAAAGAGATTGTCTGCTGTGGACAACTTCCCAGATTTCTATGCTTGTTGTTACTCAGACTTCAGTACAACACAGCTAGAGTTGGAGATTGATACTATCAAACCAGACATAGTATTCCTAGATTATCTAGGTGTCATGACTTCACACAAGAGGTCAGACCAGAGAAGGTATGACCTGGAGAATATTACATCTGAGTTGAAACGATTAGCCCAAGACAAGAACATCATCATTGTCACAGCTCACCAGCTTAACAAGGATGAGCCGTTCCCCAAAGCTGATGACTTGCTTGAGGCAAAAGCTGGAATCATATCCCATGCTGACCTAGTGCTAGGTGTAGGTGGAGATATCCAGTCAGACTTTAGAAATGTTACTACTATTAAAGCTAGAAGACACCCTGCTCTTGCAGAGTTTCTGATAAATTTCAACTTCAATAGTTTGACATTTGACTATGAAAATTACGAGGAGAAAGAATGAAGAACACATTCAAATTTACAATATACACACAGGGTGGTGGACTCGTAGCGAGTACGAATATCCCACAGTCTTGCATGACATGGAAAGAAACCAAGCAAGACAAGAAGACATATCTAGTTCCCAATGGACTGGATGAAGCAGGAGAAACACTCAAAAGAAACTGTATGTACAAAGCTGAGAAGGTGTTGCAAGAACACTCATACGACTTTGAACAGTACAAACTGAGTGAGCAAAATTACTTTGACAAACAAAGGAGGATGCACAATGCAAGGTTCAAAAAGAATACCACTACATAGACAAAAGAAATTCAAAGAGAATCTAAAACCAGATATAGTTCAAACCAAAGGTAACAGTAACCTTGGAAGTATACATGAGTACGAGGTAGCAACTTTTCTTATGAGAAAAGGTTGCACTATATTCAAGAACATGTCCCCTGTTGGACCTGTTGATATGATTATCATGTATCCAAATGGTAAGCTAGAGATGGTTGATGTAAAGACCATGTGTAAGAACTATTCAAGGAAAGACAAACATGGTAAGAATGTTCAGTATTGGGAAGTACCCTTAACTAGAACAGACAAACAAAGAGAGATGGGTGTGAACTATCTAGCAGTGCATCCAGAAACAGGATTCAAATACTTTGTTGACCATAACAAGAGGAGGAGAAAAGATGTTGGTAAATCCACTAAAAATTTGGAGAAGAATGTGGATACACCTAACGACAAATAGATGTCATTGGGATGTAGGAACACACAAAGCAGTACAACAATACTTTACAAACATTGTAAAAAATGTTAAAAAACATTAGGGAGAAAGTCATGAACATTTTTGTACTACATAGAGAAGCACCTATTGCAGCTATGTATCATTGTGACAAGCATGTCATAAAGATGATATTAGAATCTGCACAAATGTTATGCACAGTTCTACATCAGAACGAAGTAGATACCCCTTATCTACCAGTGCATCCTAAACACCCATGTACCATCTGGGCAGGTGAATCACTATCTAACTGGTTGTGGCTCAAAGAACTTACAAAGTTTCTAGACAACGAGTACATATACAGATATGATAAAGGTCATCACAAGTCGTGGGAAGTAGTCGAGCAACTACCCAACCCACCTATTGAAGACATAGGGATGACACCCTTTGCACAAGCAATGCCAGAGAAGTACAAGCATGACAATCCTGTTATTGCTTACAGGAATTATTACATGCACGAGAAAGCAAAATTTGCCACTTGGAAATACCCTGCTAAAAAACCAAGATGGTATAGAGGAGTAGACAATGAGTAATATAAACAATGATACTTTACTAGAGGCACTAGTAGAGGCATACATGGAGAAGGGATACAACAAGGAAACTGCACAACTACTAGCAGAATCTAAGTTTGATAGAGATGAGCCATTTCCAGATAAAGAACATAGGGATGATTCTTTGTTTGGACATGCAGAATATATAGAGGAAGATAATGGGTAAGGTTGTTGCTATGACTAGGTGTCCTTTTCATGGGGACACAGACCCATCTCTAGCCATATATGATAATGGATACTACTGCTTTGGTTGTCATAAGTCTGGCAAACTAGAGCAATGGATGACAGACCTAGCACATGAGAAACCTGTTACGGAAAGTTCGTTACACAAGGGACGAGCTAAAAAAAATCTGGATAGTTACTCATACATGTATGGTGATGATGCCAGAGATTTCTTTGAGAAAAGAAATATTAGACCAGATATTGCAGAGGAGTTTAAGTGCAAGTACCACAGAGGCACTCTGCTTGTAGACACATATGATGTTTATGGTAATCCATCTGGACAACAGATAAGATACATAAATAGAAAACCTAAATATAAACTGCTACCCAAGAGAGTTAGTGGTAAAGATGTATACCCTAGTTACTCTAGGTGTTTACCTCACCAACCAATTAAATACTTTTGTTTTCTAGTTGAATCAGTATATGATGCTATGAAACTGTACCAAGCTACCAGTTTACCTAGCATTGCTATACTTGGAACAAGTATGAAGATGGATTTATTTATGAAACTCTCTGTCATGAGTAGACAGTTTGCAACCACTTGGGTATTATACTTTGACCCAGATGCTAAAGTAATATCCAAATTACTAGCAACCAAGCTCTCTGGATATGGAGTCAGAGTTGTTGAAATATACACAGCACTGAAACCATATGAATACAATGATGATGACTTGGAATCTTTAATCAACGAGGTACTATAATGGGATACTATAAGAACTTAGCAATAGAACAGGAGGAGGACCAGAAAGAAACCATGACATATTATATTGAAAAGGTAGCTAAAGAAATTATAACTGGATTAGAACTAGACAAACCAGGCACAACAGATAGTTATTCTGTGTCTGCTTATTTAATAATACAGAGGGTACTACAAAGAAACTTAGATGAATTGTTTAGAGTAGTGTTGGAGGAGAAAGATGCTAACGAGAACTTACACAGAAAGAAAGAAGAAATACAAGAACCTAGACCTAAAGGATAACTGTCTTAGGTGTGGTCTATTTGAACACTGTCAATCTCCCAATCTCTCTAGATTGAAACTGCAAGATGGTAAGGAAGGTAGGGTACTTATAGTCTTAGGTACACCATCTCAGGCAGAGGATGTCAAGAAGATGATTGGGGGAGATAGTACAGGTAGTGTAGTTAAGAAGTACATGAAAGAATATCTAGGTGGTTGTGAAGTCTGGATAACCTCTGGTATTAGATGTCATCCTAAAGATTATCAAGTTAAAACTCATGAGGCAAGGTGGTGTTCTCCCTATCTAAAAGAGGACATAGAAGAAACAAAGCCAGATAAAGTTATTGCCATGGGTGATGTAGCTAGGATGGTATGTAAAGAGATAGACCAAGAGTATGAATCTAGTATACATCCAGAGCAACTAAAACAGAAAGCATTAGATAGAACTATCATAGAAAGTTTTTGTAGAACAGGGGCAGAGCTAAGACAAGAGTTAGGTTCTATTCCTTTGACTACCTCACTTGACCAGGTTATAGAAGAAAGCAAGGAAGAAGGTATGCTAGGTCTGGATTTTGAGTGGAACATAGAAACAGATGTAACTCATACAGTTGGATTTAGTTCTAGCAAATCCTGCATTGCTCTTGAGATAAACTGGGAAGTAAGAAAGAAACTCAGAGAGATAGTACAAGACCCAGAGCTAACTATTGTAGGACACAACATAGTAGTAGATGTAATTAGATTAATAAGAATAGTAGGTGTAGATAAACTACAGTGTAAGTTTATGGATACTTTGATACTCAAGCGACAACTAGCCCCACATCTACCTGTAGGTGGGCTAAAGTTCTTTGCTCATAGTTACCTACATCTTGTAGATTATGCAAAAGAAATAGAGATAGAAGACTTTGCCAAGTCAACTCAGAAACTAAGAGATTACTGTGCAGGTGATGCCTATGCAGGAGTGCAGTTGTATTACATGTTTAAGAATGATTATGCTCACCACTGGGACATGATGCAAAATGCAAGACTAATTGATATGAATATGATACTGCCTGTGTCAGTGATGATGAACTCTGGTATAGGTGTAGACCTAGAAATGTTAAAGACTTATACAAAAGAAAACACAGAACAACTAGATAGTATAATAAAAGAAATCAACAAAGAGTATGACATCAATCCCTCTAGTCCTGCTCAAGTCCTAGAAACATTTCAAAATCTAGGGTATGACATAGAGGGTACAGGAGAAACAGTTCTTAAAGGTATTGACCATCCCTTATCAAAGTTAGTATTAGATTATAGAAAGTATTCTAAACTAAATACTACATATACTACAAAGATACCAGAGCTAGTAACTCCATCTGGTAGGTTACATTGTAATTTACAACTGGCATCTACTACAACGGGTAGAATGACTAGTACGAAACCTAACATGCAGAACATTCCTCCTCGTGTTCGACCATGCTTTCGTTCTACTTTTGAGGAAGATGGTACACTCCTCACAGTAGATGCCAGTCAATCAGAACTAAGATGTCTAGCTTATCTAGCTAAGAGTAAGTATCTAATAGATGCCTACAACAAAGGCAGTGACATGCACACTCTGACTTCTGAGATGACAGGTATAACAAGAAAGAATGCAAAGATATTAAACTTTGCATATGTGTATGGAGCTACTGAGTTTAGACTTACTAACGAGCTAGTCAAGGCAGGTCTGGCTAATAGAGTAGCCAAGAGTACTGTTAAAAAATATATAACAGCTATGGACAAAATAGGTATATCTACATACCAAAAACAACTGTTGACATCAGCAGAGAAAATAGGATATACTTATAGTGCATATGGGAGAATCGGAGATAGGATGAATCCAACACAGATAGTTAATTTTCCAATACAATCATTCAGTGCTGACTTGAATAAGATAAGGATTATCCAGATGTTCAACATGCTCCGTCAAGAAAAGCTAATGTCTAGAATATGGTTAGAGTTTCATGATGCTATGGAGATAGATGTATATACTCCAGAGTTAGAAAAGGTACATGAGTTAATAGGTAGAATAGATACTCAGATACCAGATGTATATAACTACGGTATCAAACTAGACCTACCATTAGATATTAAAGACACGGGAAATAATTGGAATTAAAA
>MDTB01128019.1_pt1 | contig 18134 bp, 16 predicted proteins | sample 811161 | NCBI WGS metagenome assembly MDTB01 (sample SAMN05326650, study PRJNA326480) | marine metagenome | isolation source: seawater | place: Mediterranean Sea | collected 2009
AGAAATCATATTTTTTTAATTTAAATTATTTTTTATTTAAAGTATTGCAAAAGCGGAGAGAAAGGGATTCGAACCCCTGATATGGTTTACATATACACGCTTTCCAAGCGTGCGCCTTAAGCCACTCGGCCACCTCTCCTGTATCTTTCTCCACCAATTTGCTTTTCGAAATTACAAAAAAAACATATTAATTATTAAAAAATATTGTATTAATATTCTGATTTGTGATTTGTGCAATCTCTAAAATGGACATATTTTTAATTTTAGCTAACTGCTTTCCAATTAATGGTAAAAATTTAGGTTCATTTCTCTCACCTCTCATGGGATGGGGTGCAAGATAAGGAGAATCAGTTTCCAGAATTACGTTTTTCATATCAATTTTCTTAATGACATCTGAAAGATTAGAGTTTTTAAAGGTTAGAACTCCACCTATTCCTAAATAGAAGCCCATATCAATAATTTTTTTAGCTTCTTCATAATTGCCAGAGAAACAATGAAAAACTCCTTTCATATGAGGCGTTTTTTCTTCTAGCAGAATATTATAAATATCATTAAACGCATTACGTGAATGTATTACTAATGGTAAATTATGTTTTTTAGCCCAATTTATTTGAATACGAAAAGCATTTTTTTGTTCTACTATAAATTGTTTAGTCCAATGTAAATCCATGCCCACCTCTCCAATTCCAATAAACTTGTAATCATTGATTTTGTTATATAATTTCTCTAATTGTTCTAGGTAATCTTTTTCAACACTACATGGATGCAGGCCTATCATAGGGAATAGCTTTCTCTTATCTTTTTTGCATAGGGATAACATTTTTTTTAAAGTTGTATTATCAATATTAGGCATTAAAAATTTTGTTACTTTGTTTTCTAATGCATTATTGATTACATCATCAATATCATGTTGAAATTTTTTTAAATAAAGGTGAGTGTGCGAATCTGTAAACATATAATTAGATATTAAAATTAAAATTTTATTTTTAAATCATGAAAAAAATATTAGTGATTAGGATGAGTTCCATAGGAGATATTGTGTTGACTTCGCCAATACTTCGTTGTCTTAAGCTTCAATCCAATTCAGAGATACATTTTTTAACAAAAATAGAATATATAATATTATTAAAATCTAACCCCCATGTCGATAAAGTATTTGGCCATCAAAGTAATCTTAAAAAGATTATTTCAGAATTAAAAAACGAAAAATATGATTTCATAATAGATCTTCATAATAATATGCGTTCTTTTTGGGTTAAAACACAACTAAGATGTAAGTCATTTACTGTTAAAAAGCAAAATTTTAGAAGATTCATGTTAATATATTTGGGCATAGGCACTTTACATACTCACGTGGTGGATCGATATTTTAATTGTATTCGAAAATTGAATATTATTAATGATAATCTAGGTTTAGATTACTTTATTCCAGAGACAGTAGATGTTAACTATGATATAAAAAAACCTTACATTGCCTGGTCAATAGGTGCAAGTCATGCTCAAAAATGTTTGTCTGCGCGACAAATTATAAATGTTTGTAATAATTTATCTATTCCAGTAGTACTATTAGGTGGTAAAAATGAAAAAAATAAAGGCAATTTAATTATTCAAGAATCTACACATAATCATATTCATAATTTTTGTGGATTTTTGAATTTAGATCAGTCATCATATTTATTAAAGAATAGCACACTTGTTCTTAGTAATGATACAGGATTAATGCATATAGCCGCTTCTTTTCAAAAGCCTATTATTTCTTTTTGGGGGTGCACAAAACCTGATTTAGGGTTTTATCCATATATGAGTCATTTTCAATCTGTTCAACTTGTTTTTAACTCAGAAAAAGAACCCTGTTCTAAGCATGGTAATTATTGTAAAATACAAAAAGATGGTTGTGTTAAAAAAATAGATTATATACTTATTAATAATACTATTTTAGAGATTCTGGGTTAATAATAGTTGCATAGCATGGTGTCATATATTTTAACTGCGGATTAATTATTGTTTAACACCCATGCACTCGACAGTTTTAATTTTACATTAATTAGCTCTTGACGGGCTTCTTCTTCTGTGTAAAAACTAGAAACGGCAACTCGAATTAATCCATTTGTATTTTCTCCAATTATGTTAGCATTTTCAAATCCTCTATTTTTCAATTGCTTGATTAATGCTCCTGCATTTTTTCTTTCAGAAAAACTACCAACGACAATATGAATTTTTCGCGTTTTATCTGAGGAGATTGTTTTGGATTCTTGAGAGCTTTTGATGTTTAATTCTTCGGTATTTGTATTTTTTAAATCAGTGTTGGGATTCTGCTCTTTATTTGGTGTACTAATACTTTGAATTGCATTTATAAACCTTGATGGAAGATCCTTTATTAATAAGGAATCAGAATTTGTTTCTACAATTAGCTCTTCTTCAGGGATACTGTTAGCAATAATATATGGATCAATAAATGTCTCTTCTAATACTAATAATGCTTCTTTCATTCGACCATTCTTCATGAGAACCATTACTTTGTTAGAGTGAGAAGATATTTCGTTATATACATTTGTTATGCGATAACAATCATTGTATTCTGTTTCATCTATATTTAAAAAACACACCTCTCTTTGTATACGTTCTTTTTCGTCTATCCATATTTTAATTTGAACTTCTCTCCCAAATCCTTCTTTAAAACATTTTTTAGTGGTAATATGATAATTAGTGCCGTTTATTTTATATAAATCAGGATCTATTTTAGAGACATTAACGTTGTATATTCCAGGTGTTTCATGACCTAGGGTATCATCTGCTACTAGCATTGCTCGAGGTGTATAATGGTTGGTTTTCAAAGGATTAAGGTTAAAAACCATTAAGTCATCTAAGTGAAGATTATTTAAAGAAAAGATAGATATACATATTAATAATATTATAACAGCAGCAGCAGACATCATATTGGGTTTCGATGTAGGTAATTCTGTTTTTATTTTATTAATTTGAAAACTTTTTAGGCCATATGAATGTAATTCAAAATTAAAATTAGTTTTTGGGGCAAAGCTTAGTTGATTAGTACTATTATATTTTAGTGTACCAATGTTTTGAAAAAGAATAGTATTTCCTTTTTGTAATTTTAACTTAGCCTTTCTGCTAAATTTTAGTATTTCAACACATGCTTCATTATAACTAATCCCTTCAGCTTCACATAGATAATTTGCTAATAATCCATCATTATGTGATAGGTTTTTGTTAAAAGTAATAGTTTTAGATGGGGGATGAATTTCACTAGTGATATCGTTTATATAAGATTCACGCGGATTGAGGATAAACCCTCCTAGGCCAGTTATGATGACACAGTCATAGTGTTTTAATAATTCAAAGACATGCTTTTCTATGGAAAGATTCATAGCTTACTTTTATAATTTAAATATAGAAAATAAAATCCCCTTATTAAGGCTTTTCTATAACTTTTTTATGTCATTATATGTATTAATAGACGATATATTCTTTTTAATAAGAGAACAACATATTTTATACCCATTTTCCAACCATCGTAACTGCTCTAAACTTTCTTCTTTCTCTCTTTTCGATTGAGCTAAGGCAGCTAATTTTAATAAAACATTTGCTTTATAACCATATATTCCGACATGTTGATATATTTTCGAATATTCTTTAGAGATTTTTCTTGTAAAATTGCTCACAATATTTTCACCATTATTTATATGTGCTTTTACTACGGAATCATTGGATATATCGGATTTTTTTATAGGGCAAACTATTGTTCCAATTTGAAAGTTATTATTGTTTATGTTTTTTAATAATTCTATAAAATTTTTAAGATGTGATTTCTGTATAAAAGGCTCATCACATTGCATGTTAATAATTAAATCCTCTGCATTAATTTTTTGCGATAGTGTTTTTACTAATTCTGCACATCGTTCACTTCCATTTTTGCATTTGGATGAAGTGATATGACAAATTGCACCAAAACTTGCTGCAATAGTTTTAATTTTTTCTGAGTCAGTAGCAATAAATACTTTGTCAAATAATTTGGATTTTTTAACCGCTTCATATGTGATTTGTAATAATGTTTGGCCATATATTTTTATGAGCGGTTTAGCCTTAATACGAGTGGAGCCGTATCTGGCAGGGATAATACAAATAGTTTTCATATTAGAATTTCCCGCTTAATTTAACAGTGTATGTTCTTGGAGCGCCTAAATCTGCAGGTCGTATTTGATATTCTCTATTTAATATATTATCAATCATAAAAGAAGCAGATAGTTTTTCATTAATATTTAGCCCTATTCTAAAGTCAAATATCAAATCTCCATTTAACATTCTCTCTCTGGAATCCAGGATTCCTAAGGGTAGTAATAATGGGTAATCTCCAGTGCCATTCTCATTGAACAAACTACTCCCAAATACAGCATCCATATTTTGCATCAAGGAATTGTATCGAATACTCATTCCACTCATTAAATTTTTATATTCAATATTAATATCAAATTTTATTAAATTTTCATGACGATATTTTAGTATTTGATCTGTGTTGTCATAGCTCCCCCCGTTAGGATTCTCATCAGAATAGGTATTGTAATTTATTGTAAAACTAGTGCTATCAGAGATAGATTCTTCATAGTAGACGTCGTTCGGGTTCAAGACCACAGGGTTGCTGTAAGTATAGCTTGCAAGTAGTGATACATCAAATTCGCCAATTTTACCGTCACCTATTGCAGAAATTTCAAAACCGCTAATTCTAGTTTCTCCAATATTGACACATTTAAACCCAAATCCAAAAAGGTTGTCCAAACTAGGCGCATCTGACCAAGGGCCAAAACTAAATTCAATCATATCATTATATTGCATTATAAATCCAGCTACATCAAACATTCCTTTCCAACTCCCAATTTTAAACAACTGTTTTAATCCAATCTCAGAGCTCCAGCCTGATTCAGGTTGTAGATCAGGATTTGCATATACATATACAGGATCATAGTCTACTTTTACAAATAGTTCCATAATAGTTGGGTATCGATAACCTTGTCCAAAAGAAGATCGCAAGAATGTCCCTTCAGCTAATTGATAGTTTACACCAGTTCTAAAAACAGGGACTATGAGTGATTCATCCTGAAATATTAAATTTTCTAGTCTAGCCCCTAAAGAATAATTGAATTTTTTATACTTAAGGTCAAATTGAGAATAAGCACTATAATTAAACATCTGTTTAATTTTAGAGTCGCCTCCCTCTCCATAAACTTCATCGTAATCACCCTTAATATAATTGGATGTTATGCCAGAAGTGGATACAATGTGGCCGTACTCTTTTGTAAATGTTTTTTGAAATTGAAATTCTTGATAAAATACATCTGAGTATCCCACTTCTTCTTCGAACGCTTGATAGTCATCTCGGAATAATCTAGATTTATATGAGTATCTAGTATTGTTATTCGGATTTATATATTTGATGTGGGGGTCAATATTAAACATCAACTGAGTAAAAAGAGTTGGTGTTGTCCCTATTGGAACATTTATGGGAGTGTAGCCCAGTGAATCGCTTTCAAAAATAATAGATTGGTATTGATTCATATATGTAACATTACCATTTAAACCGTAGGTTAGTCCAGGGTATTTTTTAGAATTTCTTTCAGTATTAAAGTTAATTCTTGCCCATTTTTCACTAACAGGTAATAATTCACCAAAATTATTAGCACTGCTATCACTTACTATTCCACCTCTATAGCCATCGTTAGAGTAAATATTTCCACCAATCACAAGTCCTGTATTATTTTTGTGTTGAGCATAATTGAAGTGCATACCATGAAAATGTCTCGTATTATCTCCCCACCAGTGCAAACTTTCTCGTGAAGGTTTGTCATAAATTCCCGAAAACATGGATGCTTTTAATTCTGGCTCACCTTTGGGATAGGATGTTCTAACATTAATTACACCATTTAATGCAGACGAACCAAATAACACAGAAGATGCTCCTTTAATAACCTCTATTTGGGATATATTTTCCATAGGTATCATGCTCCATTCGACTGTTCCCCTGTCCCCACTTAAAAGAGGCATGTCGTCAATCATGACCAGCACGCGACTTCCCGTATTATAACTCCAGCCACTACCCCCCCTTATATTTGCTTGTCCATCTACCACTTGAACACCGGGGCTTTGATTCATTAAAACTTCTAAGTCAGGTGTGTTTTTGTTTTCAATTAAACTAGGTTTGATAATATCCATAGAGACTGTGACCTCTTCTAACTTTTGTTCAAATTTACCTGCTGAAATTACAATTACATCCATTTCAGAAGATTCAGGTTTGAGCATTATATCTTTTTGTGTATTTGATGGCTCAGTAATAGATATATTAATATTTTGTGTTTTATAGCCGATGTAAGAAACGGTTAGTTGATATTCACCATTTGCTAAGTCCTCAAATTTAAATTTCCCTTCTAAATCTGTAGACGTTCCAGTTTCTTGAGATAAAATTTTTAGAACAATATTTACTCCAATTAGAGGTTGCTTATCATTAAAGTCAATAACATCTCCTGAGATAGAGCTATTTTGAGAACAACATATAAATACAAATAAATATGCAAGTATTAATAAGGTATTTTTCATTTACGAATCTTTTTTTAATGCTCGTAAATATAGTCATATTTTAAGTTTTATAAACATGATCGTTTTTTTCAAAAATATAGTTAGATTTGTTTTTATATAAATAATCTTCATACTAAGTAATTAATAAAAGTTGAATGATGTCAAATTTGAAAGATATAATCAATGCAGTAAAATTGAAAAATTCCAATGAACCAGAATTTATTCAGGCTGCAGAAGAGTTTTTAGATTCAGTTGTTCCCTTCATAGCTGATAAAGTTAAGTATAAAAATCATAATTTATTACAGCGTATTTTAGAGCCGGAGAGAATTATTATATTCCGAGTGCCATGGTTAGACGACAAAGGCTACACACATGTTAATCGTGGGTATCGCGTAGAATTTAATTCTGCAATAGGTCCATACAAGGGGGGGTTGAGATTTCACCGATCTGTTAATCTATCTATTTTGAAGTTTTTGGGCTTTGAACAAATATTTAAAAATGCTTTAACAGGACTTCCTATGGGTGGGGGCAAAGGCGGTTCTGATTTTGATCCAAAGGGGAAGTCAGATAATGAAGTGATGAAATTTTGTCAATCATTTATGTTGGAGTTAGCAAAACATATTGGGCCTAATACAGATGTTCCCGCTGGAGATATCGGTGTGGGAGCCAGAGAGATTGGTTATATGTTTGGTCAATATAAGCGAATTAAAAATGAGTTTACGGGTGTTTTAACAGGAAAGAATATTAATTGGGGTGGTTCACTAATAAGGCCTGAAGCTACGGGATACGGATTGATATATTTTTTGCAAGAGATGTTATCTTTTCATAATATTCCTATTAAAAATAAGACAGTGGTTATTTCTGGCTCAGGAAATGTTGCACAGTATGCCTGTGAAAAAGCACAAGAATTAGGCGCTAGAGTAGTCACAATGTCAGACTCTTCAGGTTATATATACGACCCAAATGGTATTGATAAGCAAAAGTTAAAATATATTTTCGATTTAAAAAATGTAAAGCGTGGTCGTATTTCAGATTATGCAAAAAAATTTAAATGTAAATTTTTTAAAGGAGAAAAACCTTGGGGAGTAAAATGTGATATTGCATTGCCGTGTGCCACTCAAAATGAGTTAGATGTTGAACATGTAAAAGTTCTAGTTAAAAATAATTGTATTGCTATAGCTGAAGGTGCTAATATGCCATGTACTACTGATGCTGTTAATTTACTTTTGAAGAAAAAAATTCTCTTTTCTCCAGGTAAAGCATCAAATGCAGGGGGTGTTGCTGTTTCGGGTCTTGAAATGTCTCAAAATTCGCTTCGAATGAATTGGTCAAGAGAAAAGGTAGATAATCAATTAAAAGATATTATGAAAAATATTCATGCTTCATGTGTGGCCTATGGAAAAGAAAATGATGAAAGTGTAGATTATGTCAAAGGTTCTAATATATCCGGGTTTATCAAAATTGCAGATGCAATGATAGACCAAGGGTTAGTATAGTTTTTATGAGTATTTCAGCAAAAAATTTTTATTCAGATCAACTTTCAGAAACAAAAAAAGAAGGTCTATATAAGCAGGAAAGAATTATAGAATCGTGTCAATCTTCGGTTGTAAGTGTACATGATAAAGAGGTTGTCAATTTATGTTCTAATAATTATCTTGGATTATCTTCACATTCGGATATTATAGACGCCGCTAAGTCCACATTAGACTCGCATGGTTTTGGTATGTCTTCAGTTCGATTTATCTGTGGAACACAAGATATACATAAAGATTTGGAGGGTATTATTTCTAAATTTTTACATAAGGAAGATACTATTTTATATGCGGCTGCTTTTGATGCCAATGGAGGATTATTTGAACCTCTTTTAACATCTGATGATGCGATTATATCAGATGAGCTTAATCATGCTTCGATTATTGATGGCATTAGATTATGTAAGGCGGCTAGGTTTAGATATAGAAATTCTGACATGAAAGATTTAGAATTAAAATTAAAAGAAACAAAAGATTATAGATTTAAATTAATTGTAACAGATGGTGTTTTTTCTATGGATGGGTCTATTGCTAAATTGGATAAAATATGTGTTTTAGCTAAAAAATACAATGCATTAGTTATGGTGGATGACTGTCATGCTACAGGTTTTTTAGGAGAAACAGGAAGAGGTTCTGCGGAGTATCATAACGTTTTAGATCAAGTAGATATTATTACAGGTACATTAGGAAAGGCTATGGGAGGGGCTATGGGAGGATTTACTAGTTCAAGTAAGGAAGTAATAGATATTTTAAGACAAAAATCTAGACCATATTTATTTTCTAACTCATTGGCTCCTTGTATTGTCGGGGCTTCTATAAAAGCATTTAAATTATTAAACCAATCAGATTATCTTAGGAAAAAGTTGTTTCAAAACACAAATTATTTTAGAACAGAAATGGTTAAAATAGGTTTTGACCTTTTGCCTGGCGAACATCCGATTATTCCGATTATGTTATATGATGCAGAAATTGCTCAGGAATTTTCAAAACAATTATTAGAAAAAGGTGTTTATGCTGTAGGCTTTTTTTACCCAGTAGTTCCTCAAAAATTAGCTAGAATAAGAGTCCAATTATCAGCAGCACATACAATCAAGCAATTAGATTTTGCCTTAAATGCATTTTTAGAAGTTGGTAAAAATCTAAGACTCATTTAAGAAGACCTCTAAAAAAACTATTTTCATTTATTGCTTGTAACTGAAAAAATGTTACATTTGCAGACCATTTAAATTACTATAGAGTTAGTACAGGGTGGGTTTAGATAATATGTATTTTAAAAATAGTATGAAAAATTATAGAGATAGGTATATTACTAATTCTGCAACTTCATCAACAATCAAAAAGGATTGGCTTTTGGTGGATGCTAGTGGAGAATTTTTAGGAAGAATGGCTTCGAAAGTTGCTAAAATCATTAGAGGCAAACATAAAACAAATTATACACCGCATGTTGATTGTGGCGATAATGTTGTTATTATTAATGCAGATCAAATCAAATTATCCGGTGATAAATGGAATCAAAAAGAGTATATCCGTCATACTGGATATCCTGGAGGAAGAAAGGGAGTTTTAGCTAAGGATTTAATCAAAAAACATCCTACAAGATTAGTTGAGAAAGCAGTTAAGGGAATGTTGCCCAAGAATAAGCTTGGTCGCTCGATTAATAAAAACTTATATGTTTATGCTGGTGATACTCATCATCAATCAGCTCAAAAACCCAGATTAATAAATCTAGATGATATTAAATAAAATATGGAAAAAATACACGCAATAGGAAGAAGAAAAAAATCAGTAGCTAGGGTTTACTTAAAATCAGGAAAAGGTAAGATAGTTGTAAACACAAAAGATTATAAAGAATACTTCCCAACATTACTTTTACAATTTAAATTAGAACAATCTCAAAATACTGTTTCTGAATCCAAAAATTTTGACATTAATGTTAATGTTTTTGGGGGAGGTTTAACTGGTCAGGCTGAGGCAGTTCGTCTTGGAATTGCTAGAGCATTGGTTAAGTTAGACCCAGAAAACAAGCCTTCTCTTCGAAAAGAAGGGTTGATAACAAGAGATCCAAGAATGGTAGAAAGAAAGAAGCCTGGTCAACGAAAAGCTAGGAAAAAAACACAATTCTCAAAACGATAATTATAAATTATGGCAGAACTAGATGTAAAAACATTATTAAAGGCAGGTGTTCATTTCGGACATTTAACTAGGAAAAGACATCCTAATATGACTCCATATATTTTTATGGAAAAAAATGGAACTCATATACTAGATTTAAAACAAACTGTAAATAAGTTGGATGAAAGTTTAAAGGCTTTGGGTAAAATTGCTAAAACAGGAAGACGTATTTTATTTGTTGCAACTAAAAAACAGGCACAAGATATATTAGTTAAGCATATTAAACCATTAAAGATGCCATATATCACAGAAAGATGGCCAGGAGGTCTTTTAACAAATTTTGTTACAATTAGGAAAGCAGTCAAAAAAATGGCCACTATTGATAAAATGAAAGAGGATGGGACAATTTCTACATTATCGAAAAGAGAACGTTTGCAACTAGATAGAAAGCGTCAAAAATTAGAAAAATATTTGGGCAGTATTTCTGAAATGAACAGAATACCGGGAGCTGTTTTTATAGTAGACATTGTTAAAGAAAAAATAGCTCTTTTAGAAGCAAGAAAATTAGGTATTCCTACATTTGCAATGGTAGATACAAATTCAGATCCTAATTTGGTAGATTTTCCAATACCTGCTAATGATGATGCCTCTAGAAGTATAGATATTATTTTATCCTCTGTTGCTAGTACTGTTGCGGAAGCTGTTAATGAAAGATTAATTGAAAAACAATCCAAATCAAAAGAATCTATTAATAATCAAAAAGATGTCGATAAAGACACATCTAAATAAACACTTTTATTAAATGACACAAATAACGGCTTCACAAGTAAATAGCTTACGAAAACAAACAGGTGCTGGCATGATGGACTGCAAGAAGGCTTTGATGGAAACTAAAGGTGATTTTGATAAAGCTATTGATGTTTTAAGAAAAAAAGGTCAGAAGGTAGCTGCAAAAAGAGCAGATCGATCTGCAACTGAAGGTGCGGTTTTGGCAATAGTAAAAAATGATTGTAAATCAGGAGCATTATTAGCGTTAAATTGTGAAACAGATTTTGTCGCTAAAAATGATAGTTTTATAGAATTAACACAATCCTTTTTAAACTTAGCTTTAGATAAAGGGGTTAATGATTTAGAATCTATACAAGCTTTATCTTTTCCGGATTCGGATATGCTAGTGAAGGAAAAATTAATAGAACAAACAGGTGTAATTGGTGAAAAATTGGAATTAAGTAATTATCATCATATTAACGCAGAATATGTTGTTGGATATATTCATCCAGGCAATAAATTAGCATCTTTAGTTGGCTTTAATATGGCGATGCAGGGAATTGAAGAAGTTGGTAAAAATATTGCGATGCAGGTTGCTGCTATGAATCCAATTGGAATTACGGAGTCAGATATTAATCAAGATATTATCGATAAAGAAATTGAAATTGGTAAGGATTTAGCTAGACAAGAAGGCAAGCCTGAAGACATGTTAGAGCGTATATCTATGGGAAGATTAAAGAAATTCTTTAAAGAAAATACACTGATTAATCAGGTTTATATTAAAGATTCAAAAAAAACGGTAGCACAGTATTTAAAAGATTATGATAAAGACTTAAGTATTGTAGAATTTAAACGTGTTAGTTTAATTTGAGTTAAATATTAATAATTAAAAGAAGAGTTGAAAAATTCTTCTTTTTTTTTGCATAAATATAATGGTATACAAACGAATTCTATTAAAGCTTAGTGGAGAATCTTTATCGGGATCTCAATCATTTGGAATTTCTAAAGATAAAGTATTAGAGTATTGTAGAGAAATAGAGTCTTTAGTTAATACGGGTGTACAAGTTGCCTTAGTAATAGGGGGCGGAAATATTTTTAGAGGCACTGATGTTAATTCTCAAGTGATAGAAAGAGTTCAAGGAGATCAAATGGGCATGTTAGCTACAGTAATTAATGGCTTAGCATTGCAATCTGCTTTAGAAAAAATTAATATAAAAACACGATTAATGTCGGCAGTTAAAATTGATGAAATTGCAGAGCCATTTATTAGAAGAAGAGCAATTAGGCATTTAGAAAAAGGTCGGGTGGTTATTTTTGTAGCTGGAACCGGAAGACCGTATTTTACCACTGATACAGCAGCTGTATTAAGAGCTGTAGAGATTAATGCGGAGGTTATTGTAAAAGGTACACGTGTAGATGGAGTTTTTGCTGAAGACCCTGAAAAAAATCCATATGCTAAAAAGTTTAATAAAATATCTTTTGATGAGGTTTATGATAATAAATTATCTGTTATGGATATGACAGCATTTACTTTATGTAAAGAAAATAAATTACCAATTATTATTTTTGATATCAATAAATCGGGCAATTTACTTAAATTAGCTAGTGGAGATACTATTGGCACAAAAGTTCATATTTAATTATTATGGAGGAACAAGTTAGTTTTTTGAAAGATTTAGCAACTGAGAAAATGAGGGAATCGATTGCCCATTTAAGCTTAGAATTGTCTAAGATTAGGGCTGGTAGAGCAAACACTTCAGTATTAGATGGTCTGTTAGTTGATTACTATGGGACTCCCACCTCAATTAACAACATGGCTAGCTTAAGCACCCCTGATGCAAGAACAATTATTGTTCAGCCATGGGAAAAACAAGTTTTGCCCGATATAGTTAATGCTATTAATTCTTCTAATCTTGGATTTGTAGCTCAGGATACAGGAGATAAAATCATTATTAATCTCCCAATTCTTACAGAGGAAAGAAGAAAGGAATTGGTAAAGCAGGCTAAAATAGCAGTGGAAAATTGTAAGGTAAGTATTCGAAATGCAAGAAGAGATGCAAATGATGAATTAAAAAAGTTAAATAAAAATGGCTTGTCTGATGACGCAATGAAAATTTCAGAATCAGAAATACAAAATTTAACCAATAAATTTATTGATGATTCAGAATTGATTTTTGATGCTAAGGAAAAAGATATTTTAACACTTTAGTATAAATTGTAGGTATGAAAGGAATTCTTTTAGCCGGTGGTTCAGGAACAAGATTATATCCAATTACTATTCCTATAAGTAAGCAATTAATACCTGTTTATGATAAACCCATGATTTATTATCCTTTATCTACATTAATTGCTGCAGGAATTAATGAGATTTTAATAATTACCACTCCTAATGATTTGCAATTATTTAAAGCATTGTTGAATGACGGCTCTCAATGGGGTTGTAATATATCATATGCTATTCAGAATCAACCAAAAGGAATAGCAGAATCATTCATTATAGCAGAATCATTCATTGCTGGTGATAACGTTGCATTAATATTAGGTGATAATATTTTTTATTTCCCATCATTGAGTAAACTGATAGCTTCGGACATAAAAAATCAGGGTTCTACAATATTTGCATATCATGTGTCTGACCCATCGCGTTATGGAGTTGTAGAATTTACTAATGACAATCAGGTTATATCTATTTCTGAAAAACCGAATAAACCAAAATCTAATTATGCAATACCGGGTTTTTATTTTTTTGATAGAAAGGTGGTTGAATATGCAAAGTCTCTTAATCCAAGTAGTAGGGGAGAGTTAGAAATCACAGATGTCATAATGGAGTATCATAAAGATAACGCATTAAATGTATTTAAGATGGATAAGGGGACTTCATGGCTAGATACAGGCACAGTATCTTCTCTTATGGAGGCAGGTCAATTTGTACAGGTTTTAGAGAAGCGACAAGGGCTTAAGGTAGGGTGTGTGGAGGAACAAGCTTATTTAAACAAATATATTGATGCCAATCAATTAAGAAGCCTAGCAAAACGTTATAATAATGGCTATGGACAATATCTTACTTCATTATTAAATGAATAAATACTCTAAAAACCTGGCTAAAATTATATCATTTGCAAATGATATTATTGATTTAAAAATCCCTAAAAAACCGGATAATCTTTATGGACCAATAATACATATGGCCTCAAAAAAAGGCAAACAAGTAAGGGGGGTTTTAGCTTTATTATCATATGATGCTTTTAGTGGGGATATTCAAGAATTAAAAGAATTAGTCCTTGCCATAGAAACTCTCCATAATTTCACTCTTATTCATGATGATGTGATGGATAATGCTATGATAAGAAGAGGTATTGATACTATTAATAAAAAATGGTCTAGTAATCAGGCTATCTTATCAGGGGATGTATTAATGATGTATGCGTATCATCATATTTTATCTTCTAAATTGATTGAGAAATCTGTTTTAAAACAATTTACAAATACCGCAATTTCAATTTGTGAGGGCCAACAACTAGATTGTGATTTTCAAACAATGAAAAATGTTTCAATGGATGAGTATTTCAAAATGATCCAAGGGAAAACCTCTGCATTGATTGAATTTTCCTTAACAGCACCAGCAGCTATAGCAAATACTGGACATGGCAATTTAAATTTAATGAAATGTATTGGAGATTGTTTAGGAAAGTTATTTCAAATCCAAGATGACTATTTAGATTTATATGGTAATCAATCTATGATAGGAAAGGTAATTGGAGGAGATATATATGAAAAGAAAAAAACATTTTTATATATCAGTGCATTTAGACGGTTGCCTTTGTCCAAACAAGAATTGTTAGAGGAAATATATCAATCTGATTCTAAAGAAAAGTTGGGTAAAATTAAAGCAATCTATGATAGTGTTGATGTTAAGAATTATGTCAACCAATATATTCAAACATTGAATCAGGAATTAGTTGATTTAATTAATCAACTTGATATTAACGAGCAAAAAAAAATCACATTATTAGAGTTTTTAGAGTTGCTTTTATATCGAAATTCTTAAAAGCAATATTATTCACTTATATGCTTAGAAATTTTTGGTAAAAGTATTCAAAATCTGCTTGAAGAATTTCGTTTTTAGGATGATTATATTCTATAGAAATTTTTAAGAGCTCGTTGTAAAATTGTAAGTTTTTTAAAATTTCTAATTGTACGCCACTAATTTTTTTTCTAGGGAAGCTAAAAAAGTATTTCAATTCAGATGAGTAGATATTATATAAATCTTCTACTAATTGGTGTGCGATTTGCATTTCATTTATTTTATAATAACTATCTATCATAGGATGGACAAAATAATTGAATGGCACTTTTTCTTTGGGCATTAGCTCCATTGCATAATCTAGAGTATTCTTTGCCAATTCTTTTTTATTTTCAATAATTAAATTTTTTGCTAATCGACTAAAATTATTTCTAAAGTTCATGGTCATTCGAATATTTGTTTCATCTAAATAAATATCCCCATTCAAATTGCCCCATTTATACTCTTCCATCATCATTTTATACAAAAAATCAGTATCTACATAGCCTATCTCGCCTTCTTCATTATTAGGCTGATTGATTGGTGATAATTTATAGACCATACCATCTAGTTGAAAATACTTGTCCAAGTATAAAAATGATCGACCACTACTTCCTATAGTTATTGCAAAATAAATAGGTCTTTCCCAATCATTATGTTCTAATAAATCCAGAATCATAATGTCTTTTTTTTCTAGTTGACTAGTATTCAGATCTAATTCTAAGGTGTCTAGTATAAGTTCATTATATTTTTCACTGACGATATTATTTTTTAGCACATTGTTTTTATTAACTGGAATGCTTATTTTTTTTGTAAAATAAAAATCGTAATCTTTTCCTAAGTTAATTTTTGTTTTAGCCTCATCGCTTTTAATCCATTCATTAAACAAGCTTAATTCAATTCGTCTATCACCTAAGCCTTTGTCAATAAAAATAGCAACATCTCGTGTTCCTTGTCTATACTGGCTCCTTGTTAAACTAAATGGGACAGCTTTGCCATCATATGCATCTCTTTTCATTTGATCAATATACCAGTCTGTATTTAATAAGCTTAAATTCACAATTCTAACATCAGTTCTATATCCTTCTACTTCCTGTAAATACCATAATGGAAAAGTGTCATTATCTCCCATGGTGAATAGAATAGCATTTGGCGCACAGGATTTTAAATAATTTTTTGCAAATTCTCTTGCCGTATATCGTTTAGATCTGTCATGATCATCCCAACCTTCTTTTGCCATTAAAAAAGGAACAAAAATTGTTAGGCAGCAAATTGTGATAATTATTCTTTGATTAGCAAAAAAGTTTTTCAAATAATAAAATATCGCTGTTACGCCAATACCAATCCAAATAGAAAAAGCATAAAAAGAGCCTACATAAGCATAGTCTCTTTCTCTAGGCTGATAAGGTGTTTGATTTAATTCAATCACAATTGCCAAGCCAGTAAACAAGAAGAATAATAGTATCACCCAACTATTTTCCGGTGATTTTTTACAATGAAAAAATAACCCAATTAAACCTAGTATTAATGGCAATAAGTAATATTTGTTTTTCCCAGGATTATTTTCAAGATGATTAGGTAATGATTTCTGAGGACCAAGTCTCAATTCATCAAGCCAATTTAAACCACTAATCCAATTGCCATTATTTAACTCCCCATGTCCCTGAATGTCATTTTGTTTTCCTGCAAAGTTCCACATGAAGTATCGAAAATACATATGGTTAATTTGATAGTTGAGAAAAAAGCGTAAATTTTCTATAAAAGAAGGTTTTCTTTTTAATGTTTTGAGTTTTCCCCAATCTTGATATGCCTCAATATGTCTCTGATCTTTACTCCACATTCTTGGGAAAACCCCACTTGTATTTTTTTCATATATAGGAATAGAGCTTTTTCGATCATCAGAAATGGTATATTTTTTTTGTTTTATATCCTTAGCATATACTGGATTACCATCTTTATAGTTGACCACTTCAGTATTAAAGTATTGACCGTGTAATAATGGTGAAAAACCATATTGCTCTCTATTCAAATATGATAATAAGCTTACAGCATCTTCAGGACTATTTTCATCTATTGGAGTGTTAGCGTTTGAGCGAATAACAAGTGTAAAAAATGACATATAGCCTAATAATAAGAAAGTAATTGATAAAATGGCTGTATTAATATTATAGAGCTTGTATTCTTTTGATTTAATTAATCCGATAATAATAGATGCAATGGTAATTAGGAAAAAGAATATAGTTCCGGAATTAAAAGGAAGTGTCAAATTGTTAACAAAAAATATTTCAAATTTACCTGCCAGGTTAACAAATTGAGGTATTATAAATTGATATATTAATCCCAGTAAAAAAATGCCCGTAATATTTGCAAGCACAAAACCTTGCAAAGAATAATTATATTTTTTAAAATAATATACTAGAACAATTGCAGGAATTACTAAAAGGCTTAATAGATGTACACCAATTGATAACCCAATTAAAAATGAAATAAATACAAGCCACCTATTTGCTTTGGGGTTGATATTAGCTTCATCTTCCCATCTTATAATTGCCCAAAATACTATAGCAGTAAATAAGGAGGACATAGCGTATACTTCTCCTTCTACTGCTGAAAACCAAAATGAATCAGAAAACGCATAGACTAATGCGGATATAGTGGCCCCTAGTGTTGCTATAAAGTTGTCTTTTGAAGATGTGAATTTCCCAATAATACGTTTAGTTGTCCAAAAAAGAAATAAGATTGTTAGAGCGCTACATATAGCAGACATTAGATTTATCATTAATGCTACTTTTTCAGTGTTTCCAAATGCAAATTGTGAGAATAAATTTCCTAGTATTAGAAAAAGTGGCGCTCCAGGTGGGTGGCCTACTTGTAATTTATATGCGGTTGCAATATATTCCCCACAATCCCAAAAACTATTTGTGGGCTCTATAGTTAGGACATAGGTTGTTAGTGCAATTATAAATACAGACCATGCTGTTATATTTTCTTCAACATATTTAGGCATTTCGAATTAGGATATTATAATTTTTGTGCTAAAATACACATTAAAATTTATTATATTTTTTTTATTACTG
>MDTB01010396.1_pt1 | contig 18131 bp, 18 predicted proteins | sample 811161 | NCBI WGS metagenome assembly MDTB01 (sample SAMN05326650, study PRJNA326480) | marine metagenome | isolation source: seawater | place: Mediterranean Sea | collected 2009
ATTCGATGACAAGCCTCGACTTGAGTGGCAATGTTTTGAGGGTGAAAAGCGGCGATACCCTTGGGCAAATTGTAGAGACCTACTATGCGGGATCTGGCGTTAATAAAGACTTCTTGGCTCAAGTGATCGTCTCGAAAAACCCAACCGCATTTAGACGAGGTAATCCAAATTGGATGATGGCGGGCGCGGCTCTGAGACTGCCAGATGGCAGTGATCTGGTGGACTATATCATGCCCGAAGAATCGGAAAAGCCATCAACTGAAATGCGGGATTGGGTTTCATACCCTTGAATGTAAAGTGCTCCTGTAATGTTAGGCCCAGAGCAAGTAAACCTCAGCGTTAAACCAACACCCGTTTTCATGGAGGGAGCCCCCGCGCTTAAGCTGAGCTCTGTTTTGGCTCGCGAGCTGGGGCTGGCCGACAATCAAATTATTAAAGCCGTTGTGGTTGCTTCCAAATCAGGTTTTTTTTTGACACTTCCGGATTCAAATCGGCGCCTACAACTCCCGAACCATTTCGCTAAGTTGGCAGGGGAGCAGGTATCGCTAAAAGTTAATCTGTTGGGGTCCGGTGATTCTATTCTTCGCTTAAGTCAGGTCGATAGAACGTTGCAGTCCGCTGGACTTACTCCATCCAGAAGTACCACCAGTGATTCGACGGTCTTAAGTAATCGCAGCCCAATTCGAGAACTGAGTTTTTTGCTTCAGAACAATGCGCTCGTAAAATCTGTAATGTCCCAAGTGGACACACAATTTTTGCATACATATCCACCCGGCTTGAGAGTAGCCCTCATCAAAGCCTTGATGGCACGATCGGGTTCAATAGGTCCGAGGAACGTCGATATTGGACATGCTGGCTATGCAATTGCTCACTTACTTCGACAGGGGCTGAGGGCCGATTTGGGGCCAGATAGCAAGGGCGTTATCGAGTTACTGGAGATCCTCGAAGGTCGCACGAGCAGAGCACACGCGACGCGATCCGATGCGCTAGCGTTCGAATGCTTATCTATCGCTAATGAGTGTCCGCTCGATATTCATTGTCGCAGGGAGCCCGTTGCGGGTGAAAAAGATGCCTACTGCTGGAATATTGATATCCATTTGATTATGCCCGGTAACAGGGACGTATGGCTGGGTATCAGGCACCAACTCCCCAATGTGGTTGGACTGCAGGCATGGATACCGGACATTGAGTTATTTTCAAAAGCAATGGCATCGCAGGATTTTCTTCGCAGCCAGTTAGATGAATTTGATGTCTCGTTAGATGGGTTAGAAGTGTATAACCAAGTGCGCAGCACGAGCGCATCGCGTTCAGCCGAGGGGATGTCAGACAAAGTTGAAGTTGAAGATGCCCCAACTAGCTTGGACTTGTCAGTATGAAGAGGCGGAACAAAAAAGCCGTCGCCTTAGAGTACGGACAGGAGGCTCAACCAACCGTGGTGGCTGCTGCAGAGGGTGACGCTGCGGAAGACTTGGTTGAGGCGGCTATAGCAAGCGATATACCGGTTTTTAAGGATGTGCACCTGCAACGGGCGCTTTCGGATCTCGATGTTGGTGATGCTATACCGGAGTCGCTTTATGTCTCCGTCGCCGTAGCGCTGTCTTGGGCGTTTTGGCTGCGAGGTGATGAGCCGTTTTGATGGCTGTCGCAATCTGTTTGTGCCGTGGTTAAACTGTGGATTGATGCCCGCCGCGGCCCTTACCTGCTCGGATTTGTCCCATGCGATCATAAGTCGCCTCGGCGTCTTTTGTTGAGCCAGACTTTAATATCTCTAGTGCCGCTTTGGTACTCTCGATCTTCCGATCCACGATGCGAGCGTTTCTGAGGTGAAGTGTCCTCGCCTCTGCGAGTTTATCGTAGATCAGAGCTATATCTTCAGGTAGCTGCTCGGCCTGATCAATTCCGTCCACGTCCAATAAAGGTGCCGCCATTCGAGAAATATCTGCTAACAATGTCTCTTTTGCCGAAAGTATTTCCTCAAACTTCCCCATATCACCGCTCTCAATGACGGCAACTTCGTCCTCAAGAAGCAAACACAGCGATTCTATTTTTTTGAATGTTTCTCGCGTTAGGGTGGGGTCGAGCAAACCGGTCCGCCTACTTTGGTTAGATAAGCTCTTCGATAACGAGGAAACTCTCTGCGATACGACGCGGGTCCAATGGATAGTTGCCTGCCTGGATCGCTTGGCGCAATTCTTCTACCTTCGCTGCGTCGAATTCCGCGTCTGAGATGACTCGCGCCACAGCATCACTGACTTCAAGCGTTGAAGATCCTGTAGGTGCTGCTGGGCGCTGCGCTGCATCTTCGTTGGCGCCTAATTCTGTGCCAGGCTGCTTCACAGGGCTGCTTCCTGGCCCCGCAGTTCCGATCTTGTTTGAGTCTGTAATATTCATCGTCCGAACTCCGCGAACCCTTGTTTACACGTTGTATATCGACCTATCTTAACAGATCTTTAATAAAATTAATCTATCAGTGCAATCACGCCCGTATCCCGTATGCGCACGGTCAGTCTCTTCGCTGAGTCCAGACTACGAACCTGAATGGCTTCTGTGATCATGCCATTTTCGAGTGCCTCAACTTTAGTGGTTAGTCGTAGCGGTCCTTTTCTTATGTTCAGTGTGAGGATATCCCCTTCTTTGACTGCCGGCATTATTCGTAAAATTGAGCGGCGTAACATGTCCCCAGGCATGAGCGTTTTGGTGGCTTCAAATTCAGTAAATTCGAAGTTTTCTGAGACGAGATCGCGCGGCAATCTGGGACCTAGTGTGTCACCATCTACAAATTCAAAATCCTCTCTTCGCAGCCTGGTATTTCGCGCCACCGTTGCTTTGCTTACCCATACCATGACAGCCTCAGGAATCTGCTTAAGCGGTTTGGTTGCGGAGTCGCTCTGCCTGAAATCCGACAGCATGACGATGCTTCCCTCTACTTTATCCTCGGCTAGGCTGAGGCCCAAGTGCTGCTGTAGCTGGTCCGGTTTCAATCTTGTATCTGATGCGCGAAAGCTCTGCGTGATTTTGAGATCGGAGCGTAGCAGCGGTTCTCCTGCCTTCATCGACCGGGTATACGTGAAGGTGGAGTATGGACTTTCAATGGTTATTCGGATGTAACGCCTCCAGCTGGGCAATCCGCAGGTTACCTCGCTCGTAGATCGATCACTGAATGGAAAAGAGATGTTAAGATTGGTGCCGCAGCTCGGGAAGGTCAACCTGCGGTCATCAACATAGACGGTCACCGCGGATTCAGGCACTGAGTATTCGATACTGGCGGCATTTTTTATGAGTGAGCGAACCTGCTCTCTGGATGCCAGTCCCTCTTGCTCCGCAAAGGATGTGTAACTTGCTGCCCACAGTAGGACTACTCCAAACAGGCGATAGCGCGGGAAGAAAACACACATTTGTTCTAATCGGTGCCACATATAAACAGTTTAGTCGTCTACCTTTTAGACTGCACCCTATCAAGTTGTGAGTGACATTTCACTACCGGCAAAAAGTTGCCGATACACCTTTCATTTCCAATTTCGTTTAATAGAAATCACTAAAACCGCATTAAAAACAATAAGTTAAAAAACTTGGCACATCTTATGCTGCGTTGGATGTAAAAGAAGCGTCGAGGGCGTATCTATGTTGGACAAGTTGTTTGGTATTCATGAGTCAGCACTTCAGTTGAAGGCGAAGCGCGTCGAGGTGCTGTCTCAGAACATCGCGAATGCTGATACCCCAGGGTACAAAGCCAGAGATATCGATTTTCGCGATGCGTTGCGCGCAGAGCTCGGTTATGGATCAGTCACAACAACGCATCAACGACATTTCCCAACCCTCTCGGGATCACACGCGGACGAAGTGTACCGCATCCCCTATAACACGTCCGTTGATGGCAACACCGTAGAGATCGGATTAGAGCAGGCTCGCTTTGGCAAGGCGGCCTCTGACTATCAAGCGACTTTGGATTTTCTACAGGGCCGCGTCACCTCGTTTAAACGAGCCTTAAAGGGAGAATAGCAATGTCGATGGAGCAAATGTTTAGTGTCGCTGGCAGTGCCCTGAGCGCACAGCTAACGCGCCTCAATGCGACCGCTTCGAATATAGCGAATGCGAGCAATGTGGCCTCATCGGAAGAAGAAGCTTACCGAGGCAAGCGTGTTGTTTTCAGGACGCTGGTTGAAGACGAGATAGTGGGTACTGAGACAAAATTTGCGGGGTCTGTGACCGTTGAGAGCGTGGTGGATGACCCCAGCCTCCCAATGCGGATGTATGCCCCAGAAAATCCCATTGCTAATGCGGACGGCTATGTCTTCAAGAGCAATGTGGATGAGATGGAGGAAATGATCGAGCTTACGGCAGCCTCCAGGGCCTATCAAAGCAACATCGAGGTGCTGTCGACCGCTAAGCAAATGATGATGCGAACTTTAGAAGTTATGAAGGCATAAGGGGTAAAACGTGAGCGCAATTGAAAATATCCTTACGACAGAGCAGTTTGCGACACAGCAAGCTAATGCGATCTATAGGGATGGGAACGAGGAGATGTTGGGCCGCGATGACTTTTTGCGGTTGTTTACAGCACAGTTGAAAAATCAGAACCCGTTAGACCCTATGAAAAATGAAGCCTTTGTTGCCCAGTTGGCGGAGTTTTCGTCGGTTGAGGGCATTAAGGGCATGCAATCTTCGCTTGAGGCGTTGGTCGCGAATGTGCGACAGGAATCATTGCTCACAGGTGCAACTTTGGTGGGCAAAAGGGTGGCCGTCTCGGGCGGCTTTGGGCAAGGCGGTGGCAGTAGACCCACAGAAACGCTCGTTAATTTAGCTGACGGTGCAGAAGCACTAACGATGAGCGTCTACGATACTGAAGGGACCCTAGTGTTTCGTCAAAATGTTGGTGCCATTGAGCCAGGCGAACATCGATTTGCTTGGTCTGGTCAAGACATGGACGGCAATCCAGCTCCCTCGGGCACTTACCAGGTGACAGCCAGTGCAGTCGTCGATGGGCGGATGAAACCAGCGCCGGTCTCAGTGCTCGCCATGGTAAGCAGCGTGTCCTGGAATCCGGATATGCAGAACTTAGACCTTCATCTTTTAGGCGGTGACAAAGTGTCACTCGCTCAAATTCAGACAATTGCAGATTAACTAAACGGAGACAATTAATGTCATTCTATACTTCACTAACGGGTCTTAATGCCGCTACAACAGAACTGGCGGTCACATCCAACAACATCGCTAACTCGGCGACCGCTGGTTTTAAAAGATCATCTGCCAGCTTCGGTGATATCTTCGCGACGTCTCCATTACAGCGAGCGTCAGCGGTAGTGGGACAGGGAGTGGCACTCAAAGAGGTCGCCCAGGAATTCAGTCAGGGATTCGTTCAGTTTTCTTCGAACTCGCTGGATATGGCGATCACCGGCGACGGATTTTTCCCACTCCAGGCTGCGGACGGAACGCGCTCGTACACACGAAACGGCCAGTTCATGCTTAATGAGCAGAACCAGATGGTAAACTCGGCGGGCCAGGCGCTGTTGTCACTGCCAGTAGATTCGACCAACAAGGCAGACTTCAGCCAGCCGCCAGCCGCATTGGCTATCCCCCGAGAGACGGTCTCTGAGTTCCGTGCGACGACCGAAGTAGAGTTGGGTCTTAATCTGCCCTCCAACGTGGATCCAATTACGGCACAGTTCAACCCAAATAAGCCTGAGACTTTTCACCGGACAACATCTTTGACGGTGTACGGTGCTTCAGGTTCGCAGCACTTGGCGACTATTTTCTACGTCAAAACCCAAAACGCGACATCCGAAGATCCATTCAATAAATGGCAGACCCACGTTTACATCGATGGAGAGCAGGTGGATCCATCTTTGATTCAGTCAACTGACAGCGCGGGGGATCAATTTTTTGTAAATAAGTACGGCGAAATAAAGACCAGATCGGAGTTGGAGTATCTACAAAAGACATCTTCGGATAGTGCTCAGTATCTAATCACACAGGGCACAATTTATAGGAAATTTTCTTACGATACGTTGTCCGATCCGATCAAGTCGACACCAGCAACTATTTCTCTGACGGCTGGATTGCAGGCCACACGGGATGCTCTGTCACTCGCCGGTGGTTCTAATGGTGTTGATCTTTCGGACTTCACCAGGGCGGAGCTCCGAAACTTACTCCAAGTCAGCATTGATGGATCCGCCTTCGTGAATGTTGGTCTTGAGCATTTAGTCGATAAGGTCGGAACTCAAGAACTATCTGGACAGGAAATTGCCAGCGAGCTTACGAAAGTTTTGAACGAGCGATTTGGAGACGGTAGAAAGTTTGATCTCTCGTCTTACGTTGACAGCGAAACGGGTACATCGACTGGTATGACCTTGAACATCACACGAGATTTCGCTGGAGATGCTGAGGATCATCTTCAGGTGGATGTAGGAGCGATACTGACAGTCGCGGCTGCCGAAGGCGATATTAACTTGACGGGAGTGGACGCTGACCAGACCACCCCGGAAGAGTTGGCGTTTGTTCTTAATAAGTACTTTGGTGGTGGTTATGCAGCCGCTGGGCTTGTTGCTCCAGTTGGCGAAGTAAATGGACGTTCTTTCTCAGATATCACAATTGAATACGATTTCGCTAACCGTGGACTCAAAATAACACAGTCTGGCGATGACGATATTCATTTGAGCTTCGACGAAACTCAGGGAGTGGATAAAGTATTTGGAGCGCTCAATATAAAGGTTTTTGATGGTACCAACATCATTGACGGTTCGTTGGCAGAATTCGATGGTTTACCCGCCGCGGATGGTGACGAGGCAGTGGTGCTGGCGCGTAGTGTGATACCTGATGGCGATCTTTTGCGAGAGAAGCGAGATCAGCGGTATGGTATCAGTGTCACGTTCTCAGATAACAGCTTCAGGTTTAGCTCGGGCACAACGGGTGACGGTTCCAGTATCTCCTTGCGGAATGGCGTAAGGCTCGTGGCGGGCAGCGTGACGGAGGCTGAAGTCGGTGCGAACCCCCAGGGCTTGATGCTTTTCGGATTGGACTACGACACCGTTCTGACTCCAGATGAGAATACGGAGGTTGTTGCTGAAGAAACTTCTGCGGTAGCCAACCGGCCTGCGGTTCGCGGCCAGGCATCACAGCCTGCGATTGTTCTGGGTAACCAGATGGGTGTGGACCCCACAAAGCCTTTCTCAGTAACGCCAGACAATCGTTCACTGACAGTGATCGTTGATAACATTGCGTCTCAGCTGCAGTTGGATCTTGGTGACTATTCCATCGGAACGTTCACAAAGATGGTCGAATCGAAAGTCAACCTGATGGCCGATAAGTTGGGACGTCAGGTCTCAGGTGTAAAGGTTGAGTTCGATACGGAATCTAATGCGCTTCGATTTACAGGTGCCACAGCGGACGACAGTTCTTTCTTACAGGTGGCGGGGTCTGCTGATTTTGGTTTGGAAGATGTTCAGGCCGCATTCGGTACCACTTCAACCTTCATCGAGCTGACGGCGGATACGCAAGGTGCGTCAACGCCCTTGTTTGTTCAGCAGGACAGAAATGGCGAGTGGCAGGAAACTACCGACAAGGGCGACTTTGACGACAATGATATTCCAAACTGGAGCCCGATATTCTTGGATAAGGGAGAGTTAACCTTCGACACAAGTGGAACGCTGATTTCGCCGGTGAATGAGTCAACTCTCAAGTCTGCAACGACCATTGGTAACGACATTATGTTGGATTATCAGGGCAGTACCCAGTTTAACAGCCCATTCGCCGTCTTGAGTCAGAACCAGAATGGTGCGCCTGAGGGTGATCTGGTGGGAGTCAACATTGGCGAGGACGGTCTTGTCGTAGCCAGTTATTCCAACGGTTCTCAGAAGTCGCTAGGGAAAATCATTCTTGCAAACTTCGCCACGCCCAAAGGCCTGCGTCAGATCGGTAACAGTGGTTTTACCTCTACCTCGGAATCTGGTGAGGCAAGTTTGGGCGAGCCAGGAAGTGCGGGATACGGAACCATCCGAGCTGGTGCAACGGAGCGATCAAATGTTGACCTTACCGCGGAGCTTGTGAACCTCATTACTGCTCAGCGGAACTTCCAGGCCAATGCGAAGGCAATCGAAACCAGTTCTACATTGACGCAAACCATTATCCAGATGCGCGGCTAATAGCGGATTGAATGAGGGTTTAGGTCATGGATAAGCTGATTTTCACTGCAATCGCGTCACTGTCGCAGATCAAGACTGATCAAGCGCAAAGCGCTAACGAGCTGGCTAATATGTCGAGTATTGGCTTTAAAAAGGCCTTTGATCACGCGACTGAAACGCGACGAGTAGGCGGCGCGGGTAACCCCCGATATGTGCCCGTGAATACGGCTAACGATGCAGTAATGCTCGACCAAGGCCCCCTCATTTCAACGGGTCGCAATATGGATATCTACATGCGTGGGAAAACGGTACTGGCCGTCAACGCGCCCAATGGGCAGATCGCCTTCACTAGGCGGGGCGATTTAAGCATCAACGAGGCCGGTATTTTAGTTGAGGGTAGTAATCACGAGGTGTTAGCTGAGGGTGGTGGTATTATTACCGTGCCTGCAGGTACCGTACTGTCTTTGACCGACGACGGCACCATCACGGCTACCGACCCCCAGTTTCCTGAGCAGCCACCTGCCATCATTGCTCAGTTAATGCTGAGAGATGCGTCAACTGTGGCTTTGGTCAGACGCGAGGACGCGCTGCTAGAGCCAGCCTCGCAGCGAGGCCTCGGAGGTGATTTTGATGGCGGCGATATAGCGCCGAGCGTCATGCCGGGTGGCTTAGAGGGCTCATCAATCAAAGTGGCAGATCAACTTGTCAAATTTATGGATATCGCTCGCTCATTTGAAATTCGGATCAAGATGATTAACGAAATGAAAGAGCTAGATGAGGCGGGTACGTCTCTCATGAGAATGGTGTAAAGAGGAACTTTTTATGGACGCTTCAATCTGGGTTGCAAAGACAGGACTTACGGCACAACAAAAACGTATGACGGTCATAGCGAACAACCTCGCAAACGTTAATACCGTCGCGTTTAAAAAGGATAGGGCCGTTTTTGAGGATCTTCTCTATCAAAACGTGCGCCAGCCCGGCGCCTCAGCGGACGCGCAGACAATCGCCCCCACAGGCCTCATGATTGGTACTGGCTCGAGAATTATTGCGACCGAGAAAATGCACCAGCAGGGCAATATGATATCGACTGAAAACGCCTTAGACGTGGCGATTTTGGGGAGAGGCCTTTTCCAGATACAGCAAGCCGATGGCACATTTGCGTACACTCGCGACGGGTCTTTTAAGCTAAATGATCAGGGTCAGTTGATTACAGCAAACGGGCAGCCTCTTGTGCCTGCTATCACCGTGCCGCCTAACACTGCCAGCATTACAATCGGCCGCGACGGCACCGTCGATGCTGAGCTAGAGGCTGGCGCCGGGAAGATTACGCTAGGGCAGATTCAGATCGGCCGTTTCGTGAATGAAGCGGGCCTCCAGCCTACAGGTAAGAATCTTTATCGAGAGACGACAGCCAGCGGCCCTGTTGAGATTGGTGTGCCCGGGCTTGCCGGTTTTGGAGAGCTAGCACAAGGTTCACTGGAGGCATCTAACGTCAATGTCGTAGAGGAAATGGTAAATATGATTGAGACGCAACGTGCCTATGAAGTGAATTCAAAGGCCATATCTGCAGCCGATGGCATGCTGCGTTTCTTGAATCAAAACCTCTAGGAGGCCTCTGGTGACTAAAATTGGGGTGTTATCCATAGTTGTCGTATCGCTACTTGTGGGCGGTTGTGCAGGCAGTAAACCTAGGCTCCAGATAGACGCCGATTTTGCGCCTGTGCGGCCTGTCGAACAGGAAAAGGCTGGCCCACCTACGGGCTCAATTATGGGAAACAACGGCTACATGTCGTTATTTCAGGGCCAGCGAATGTGGCAGGTTGGCGATATCGTGACAATAGTGTTGTCCGAGTCCACGCAGGCGACTCGTAATGCGTCGATGATCACAGAGCGTGAGGCAAAGAATACGGTACTCAATGATCGATGGGTCAAAGTATTTACGCCTGATGGAGGTGCGTTGCGGGATGTTCTTCCTGGTGTTGATGTCACTCAGGGGACCATAGAATCTGAGGGTACCGGCGCTGCCGCTCAAGCGAACGCATTAACCGGTGTCATCAGTGCCATGGTGGTCGAGGTCCTACCGAATCAAAACCTGATTGTCGAAGGTCAGAAGCAAGTAAGCCTGACAGAGGGTGCTGAATACATTCAGGTTAGAGGTATTGTTAGGGCAAGAGATGTTCAGCCAGATAACACTATCTCGTCGATGAGATTGGCGCAGGCTCAGATTTCTTATCGTGGGAACGGCAACATTGCTACATCTACCCAGCCGGGTTGGGTGACTCAATTGCTATACAAGTTCTGGCCCCTTTAGTCGAAGAGGGAACAGCCGATACTATTCGTGGAGTTGTTAGGATCATGCGTTTATTAGTCACTGTCGCGCTCTTACTCGTTAGCAATGCGGTGCTTGCTGACAGAATTAAAGATCTCACCAACGTGGGAGGGGTCAGAACTAATCAGCTGGTGGGCTATGGAATCGTAGCGGGCCTTGCGGGCACTGGTGATGGTAAAGATCCAACATTCACGGGGCAAAGCCTTAAGGCGATCCTCGAGAGTTTGGGCGTTACGACCAACCCCTACGACGACTATGATCTAGCGCAGTCGAGAGGGCGGCCATTGCAAGTTGATAACGTGGCTGCGGTCATGGTGACCGCAACACTGCCGCCCTTTGCTAAACCAGGTCAGTTAGTTGACGTCAATGTATCTGCCCTTGGCACCGCCTCAAGCCTGCGGGGTGGCAATTTGGTCATGACAGAATTGAGAGGTATTGATGGGCAAACGTATGCGGTTGCTCAGGGTAGTCTCACGGTGACGGGTGTTCAGGAGGAGCAAAACGGTACCAGCGTACAGATTGGCATTCCTACCTCGGGACGTATTCCCGGGGGCGCTACAGTCGAGCGCCAAGTGGATACCTCTTTCGACAAGAGCGATTATATTGTCTTCAACGTGAACACCAATGATTTTTCGACAACCGCAGCTATCACCGATGCCGTGAACGACACGTTTGGAGAGGGCACGGCATTTGCGCTAGACGGCGTCTCACTTGCCGTGACAGCGCCGGAATCAATGTCGGAGCGGGTGGCTTTTGTGGGCATGATCGAGGAGCTAGAAGTCGAACCAGGTCGATCTCCGGCGAAGGTGGTTATTAACTCAAGAACCGGCACGGTCGTCATCAATCAATCGGTCAAGGTCTCAGCGGCCGCAGTGTCTCACGGTGTGGTGAGCGTAAGCATCGCCACACTGAATGAGATCTCTCAACCTGAGGCGTTCAGTCCTGGTGGACAGACTGCTGGCGTTTCAAACTCTTTGATTGCCATAGAAGAGCCCACTAATGAGACTCAGCTCATTGAGGATTCAGTCGATTTGCGTGAGGTGGTTGAAGTGATCAACGAGAGTGGTGCATCAACGACATCGCTAATTGCCATCCTCGAGGCGTTGAAAAGTGCAGGTAGTCTCCGTGCAGAGTTGGTGGTGATTTGATATGTCAGTGGTAGGCGGCCATAACGACTTTACAGGTCTTGCTCATCTTCGGGAAAAGGCAAAAAACAACCAATTAGCTGCGGCAAAAGAGGTGGGGCAGCAGTTCGAGGCCTATTTTCTGAAGCAGATGATCTCGAGTATGCGCGATGCAACCGATTCAATGAAAAGCGAGCTGTGGGAATCGTCGAGCATGGATTCTTATCAAGACATGTTTGATGCCGAGTTATCGGTTGAACTATCAAAGGCCGGACAGCTTGGGCTCACGGACTGGATAGTGACGTCCTTACAGGATCCAGGTGCGGGTGTTGTGGGCTCTAAAAATAGGGCGCTGAGCGCTTATTTTTCGGCTCAACAGAGTACTTCCAGAGTAAGTGGAGACGACCGTGGTTGATATTCTCAGCATAGGTAGCGGTGCCGTAAATGCCTATCGCCAGGCCCTATCCACTACAAGTAACAATATTTCAAACGTTAATACGCCCGGTTACGCGCGACGCCAGTTGAATATTGAGGAGGGGTTCCCAACTCAGGTAGGCACCGTATCGTTTGGTACCGGTGCATATGCAGACTCGGTAACTAGGGCGTATGACGAGTTCTTAGAGCAGTCGTTGAGAGACTCGACAAGCGATCTAAGCGTCAACAGCCCTGTGGTGCGCTATGCTAATCAAATCATTGATTCGATTGGCTCTGAAAGCGCAAGTCTTGCGACCGCAATCGACAAATTTTTTAACGTCGCGGAACAACTCAGTGGTGAACCACGATCACAGGTTTTGCGGGGCGAGTTTTTAAACAGCAGTAAGTTGGTTGCTACTAGATTTAATGACCTCTCTGCAGAGGTTGATTCCATCGCCGCGGATACGGAGATGTCTCTCAACACTGCCGTCGGTGAAGTGAATGCCTTGTCGGAGCAGTTGGTAAAAATTAATCAGCAGCTCAATCGAAAGCTTTCTTTAGAGGATCAGCCACCCGGATTATTGGATCAACGTGACAAGCTGCTGAGGGAGATGGCCTCCTTGGTGAAGATCGGTGTCACTGAGCTCGACAATGGTCAGGTTATCGTTAATTTTGGCGGCGCAGGTCGTGGATTTGAGATAGTAAGTACTAACTCCTTCCAAACAGTCGGTACGTATTCATCGGGCGAAGCGGGGGCAAGTGACCTCCAGTTATTATTAGATCCTTACGGCACTCGTCGGGCGTTACCTGGCGCGCCTGGTGGCGAAATTGGCGGGCTACTCGCCTTTCGAAGTGACGTCTTGCGACCGACCACTGTCGGTCTTGATCACTTGGCGCGTACCTTTTCCGATGAGGTTAACAAGGTGCATCGCCAGGGTCTTGATTTGAAGGGTGAGCTCGGTGGCGACCTATTTCAAACGACTCTAACCTACAGTACTGATTCCCCAACCTTACGCGGCGCGGTATCCCTCACACTGGATGTTGACGATCCGATGTTGGCGCCGACTGAAGCCATGGAGCTAGTTTACAGAGAGAGTCTGCAAGGCTGGGATGTTCTGTCAACGTCAGATCGGTCAAGACTCGGGCATTTGCCACATGGCATGGAAAATGAATTTCAAGGCCTGAAGCTTAGTTTGATTGGGGATCCTAAGAATGGTGACACCCTTGTCGTAATACCGGCGGTGAGGCCCGCTCAGTCAATTGAGGTGGTGGTCTCTGAAACAGATCGCATAGCCATGGCATCGAGTGTCCGAGGACTTCGAGATCAGACAAATGCGACCTTATCTGGAGTGCGTGTTGAGATGCTCGACGGGCTGAATACTGAGGCTGCATTTGAGTACGGTGTTTCTGTTGATCCCCTAACTGATGCCGCTGTTCGACGGGACCTACAGATTGAGACAAGTAATCTTCGGCCAGCAATACAGCTGACGAAAGGCCAACCTTCAACAACGATCTCGTTTGATATTTCTGGCGCGTCCTCTCAAAAGATTCAGGTGCTCACTGCTGAGGGAGTCCACGTATTGGGTTCTGCCATGAGCCAAGCAGAAGCAAATCAGCTGATGTCCTTGGATGCAGGTTTTGGCGATGGTTCCTACAGCGCGACTTATCTGAATGGAATTGGTGGGACAACTTACTTGGACTCCTCTATGCGCCTGGGGGCTATCGCGTCGCCGATTGATCCCGCTGCCGAGACTTTAAACGTTGACCTTGATTCGAGCGCCACTGACCCGAGGGTGAAGGCGGAGCTCGCATCGAGGACGCTGGCACCAACGGCGAACAATACAGGCGTCACTCAGTCGTTAATATCGGAAGGTGCCTTGTTACTGAACGGTCAGGCGATGTCATCGATGAGCCTTGCTAACGGAGACACTGTCTCAGCGGCTAGGTTTGCAGAGTACTTTGAAAGCGAGTTTGAGCGACTGGGCATTTCAGGTGCTGAGGTCGGTGCTTACACGCGAGTGGAAACGGGCCTCATTGACACATCGAAGTCGCTCGTCATTAATGGAGAAGAGATCATATTTTCTGCCGGCGCGTCGCCGACTCAGATGTACAAGGCCATCAATGCAGAGGCAGCGGATACCGGCGTCGTCGCCGAGTGGGTGGGTGATGATCGATTTATCCTGACCAACGTGAGCGGTCGCGAGGGAGAGAATATAAAGATCGGCACCATTGGTGGCGATACATCTTCGGCGCTGGGTGTTGCACCCAGGAGCTATGGTGGTAGCTACCAGATAAGCCTCATCACGCCAGACGGTCAGACTCCGAGAGAGCTAGCCATCACGTTCGGTGAAAATGGTAGCCCTACTGACTTAGGTAAAATAGGGTTGGCCACATCACTGGTAATCGATGGCGAGGTGCCCGACGATCTCGCTGTTTTTGTCACGGGTGAGGGCGCGGTAAGTGCTTCTATTAAAGTGGATGGCGGTGTGATAGCGGACCCCGCCACAGAGATTGTTAAGCCCTTTACTATTGAATTCTTGACCGATGACATCTACACGATTACCGACAATAACTCAGACACTGTGGTGTCTAAGCGGACCTACTCGCCCGGCGACGAAATCCTTTACAACGGAACATCGGTCACGTTCACGGATAACCCCGGTGCGGGTGACAAGTTTACGATCGAGCCAAATATTGACGGGGTAGGTAACAACGAGAATGCGCTAAAACTTATTAACCTCGGCAAGGATACGATGTTTGCGGGTCAAACGTTTGCAAATGCTTATAGAGATTTAATTACGGGCGCCGGGACTCGGTCTGAGCTAGCAGAGATTAACTTGGAGGCCATGCAGGTCGTATTAGACCAGGCTGAGGCGGCCCGCGAGTCTGCTGTAGGTGTCAACTTGGATGAAGAGGCCGCGAATCTGATTCGATATCAGCAGGCCTACCAAGCGGCAGCACAAGTTATTCAAGCTTCTCAACGATTGTTCGATACCCTACTTAAGGTAACGTGAAAAACTCATGAAGATATCCACGGACTTCTACTACAAAACCAGCAGTAACCAGATGACTTCGCAGCAGAGCAAAGTCTCGACGCTGCAAGCAAAGTTGGGCACCGGCACGCAGATTCTCAATCCAAGTGATGACACTGGTAAGTCAGTCGTCATTTCCAGACTGGAGAGCGCGAGGGCTAAGCAAGCAACCTACCTCCAAAATGTTGAGACGGCCCAGACTCGGTTAACTCTTGAAGAGGCTTCGATGGAGTCCATGACAAAAGTCATGCAACGGATCACGGAGCTCAATATCCGAGCGGCTTCTGATACTGCCTCGCTGATGGATCGCCAGATTATTGCTAACGAGGTCAGCGCACTTCGCGATGAGCTCCTCAAAATGCTGAACACACAAGATATAAATGGCGACTATATATTTTCGGGGGCCAAGGTACGAACCCCTGCGTTTACACTGGGTCCCACGGGTGACGTAGAGTACACAGGTGATCAGAGCTTAGTGAATGTCAATGTGTCTGAGGTGAGAACAATTCAGATAAATACGCTTGGCAGTGATTTGTTTAACTCAACAGATTTCGCTGAGTTGGATTCACTGATTACTAACCTCGAATTGGGTAATGGCGCCGAGATTCGAACGTCGCTCGGTGCTGTCAATACGATTACCGATAAATTAACCATTTCGTTCGGTAATATGGCTGGTCGTGCCACCGCGGTAGAGAGCCAACGGCAGGCGATTGAGGATATTGATTTGCGACTGCAGCAAGTTTTATCCGGTGAGAAGGATCTTGATTATGCTACCGCAGTTACGGAACTCACCAAGGAAACCGTCGCTCTACAAGCGCTTCAGGCCAGTTTTACCAAGGTGGCGCAACTATCTCTTTTTAATTATATCCGATAGCTCTTGGGGCCAATGAAATATGTCCAGTGAGAATGCAGCTTCCTCAGTAATCTCAGCTTTGGGCGGCGGCTCAGGTGTTGATTTTATAAAACTAGCACGCGATCTGACTGATGCGGAGCAGGCGCCGAAAGAGAACAGACTAACCCGAGCAAAAGAGGAATCTGAGGCCAAAATCTCGGCCGTGGCTGTCCTTCAGTACAATGTTAGTTTATTCATTGAAAGTTTGAACGGCCTTAATGATGCCGATGAACTGTCTAATCCACAGGTCGCCTCGAGTGACACGACCAACGTTAGCATTGACAGTGCCGTAAATGGCGCGCTCGCTGGAAGCTACCAAGTGTCAGTTTCCCAACTCGCTTCCCCGCAGCGAAATATGTCATTGGCCACCGGCTTAGCTTCAGATACAGCAATAAATGGTGGTTCTTCGTTTACTATTACGATAGCGGGAGACGACGGCACTTCGTTAGACGTGGACGTTTCTGCTGGTAAGGATTCGCTGGGGGAAATTGCGACCGCGATTAATGCGGCAAGTTTGTCCGGACGATCCAAAATAGATCATACGATTGCTACCGATATTGATTCAATCGAAGCACAGCTGAATACTGACTATTCTGGGTGGGAAATTTCGTCCGTTAATGGTGTGGCTACGACGGATACTGCTGCTGACGGAGCACGTAGCGTTTCCGATTCTGATGTGCTGACTTTTACTAATTTGACCGGTGGTGATTCGATAACTATCACCGTTGATAGCACCACTGGCAAGACGGTTGCGCAGTCGCCAAGTAACCCATATCGGGCGACTGCCATTGCCACCGGCTTGGATGGTACTGATGTTACTTTGGTTCTTGAAGGAGCTTCTGGTGGTAATAATGGGTTTACTTTGTTTTCTTCGTCGGCATCTGATCAGGGGGCAGATGACTTCATCACGGGCCTCAATTCAAATAAGGTACAAGCAGGACAGGATGCTAAATTTTCCGTCAATGGCCTAAGCGTTGCTCGGGCATCTAATCAGGTCACAGATGTAATTGATGGTGTGAGTTTTACGCTTGAGGCTGTGGCGTCAGCTAATATAAGCGTGGTAAGTGATCATTCTACTTTAAAAGATAAGTTAAAAGGTTTGGTTGAGAGTTATAACGATATTCAGTTGGCCGCGACAGAATTGGCGGACCCAGCGTCCGAGGAAGAGTTAGTTGGTGGCGCGCTGGCGAGAGACAAAGCGCTCATCAGGAGTGTTAAGGACGCAGTTTATGATGCGGTAACGTCGACGTCATCTGTCACCTCAGGGAATATCGAAGCGCTTAGAGATATTGGGATTAGTTTGACTAAGACAGGGGATCTGAGTTTTGACGAGACGGTTTTTGATGACGTCGCCAGTAGCAGCTTCAACGACATATCGATAATGCTTACTGCTGGTACATCAGATCAATCGATCTTCGATCCAAACCCCCAAGGGTTAGCGATCGACGCAAGAGAGCGGCTTGATATTTTGACGGATAAGATTGACGGTTTGTTTGTGTCGAAAGCGACGAATGAACAACTTAAGGTTGCTGATTATGAAGTCGAGCTACAAGAGCTCGACGTCGCGATGGAAAAGATTTACCAGCGCTACCTAAGGCAGTTTACCATTATGGAGACGCTAGTCAGCGGGTTGAATTCTACAAGAGATTCGATGGGCACCACCTGGGAAAATATGTCGAAGAATCTCTGGAGTGACTAAATCGCCACTACATTTTTATGTCAAATAGCAGGCCCTGTATCTGCCGGAGATTTCTCGCGAAACGTTGCATCGCCTCGTTAGGAATTTCTCTAATCATTTCTCCGCTTTCGTCGTCGAAGATCCGAATCACGAACGCATTAAGATCATTGTCCTTAGATATTGCGGCGTGAGTTGGACCGAACGAAAGAGTCTGATTTAACACGGTTAACGCTTCCTCAATGTCCGCAGTCACTTCGCTTAGGGCGGCTACTGCTGTCTCCCTATCAGCCAGACCTGAAGACAAAAGTGCCGTGCTTACTACTTGTTCCCGATTTCGCACAGTGGCGGAGGCCGAGGTATCCGGCTTCGCGGGCATTTGGCTCGGCACATTATGTTGATTCGGTCCTACGCTATTTACGTCTGTCATTGTCTTATCCCACCACGATTAGCAGTGAAGTTGATCTTCAACTCTTAAATAATCGGACGAAAAAGAAAAAACTTTAGTATCACCAGCGAAACAAAACGCTGGTGATACTTTCACTGTA
>MDTB01006012.1_pt1 | contig 18130 bp, 18 predicted proteins | sample 811161 | NCBI WGS metagenome assembly MDTB01 (sample SAMN05326650, study PRJNA326480) | marine metagenome | isolation source: seawater | place: Mediterranean Sea | collected 2009
ATAGTCATTTCTGACTGCATAAGCAACAAGAAATGAAACAATCAATATTAAAAACACGGAAGAAAAAGCCAAGATAAGGGTGTTAAAAAAAGACTGGCTTAAAATCATCAATGATTCCAAAGAGAAATAACCCAAATACAATTCATCAAAACTAGCCTTTAAAAGAAAAATCATAGGTATTATAAAGCCAAAGAATCCACTAAAACTACATATCGTTAAAGCAACTAGACACGGTAATTTGTTTAATTTTTTTTTGTTTTTTTGACAGAAAGGATTTAAATTTCCATAACTTACCTTCTTTCCAAAAAACTTTTCGGTAGATAAAGAAAAAAAAGCTATTAACATCATTAATAGTCCTATTAATGATGCAGTATTTAAATCACCATAACCAAACCAAGATTTATATAACCCACTTGATAAGGTTTGAACTGAAAAAAAAGAAACGGTTCCATAATCAGCCAGGCATTCCATGAGAACCAAAGATGACCCTGCTACGATAGCTGGCCTAGCTAGTGGAATACTTACGGTAATGAAAAGTCTGAAACCATTTATTCCCATAGTTTTGGCTGCATCGATCAAGTTGAGCTGCCTGGATTCAAATGCTGCCCGAGCAAGTAAAGTCAAATATGGTGATAATGCTATACCCATAAGAAAGCAAGCTCCCGTCATTGATCTAATTTCAGGCCAAAAAATTTTTTTTTCAATTGGCCCAGAAATTAAACCCAATTCAAACAAATTTACTCTAACAAATGAAGATAACCAGCCAGAGTAATCTAAAGCATCGGTATATGCGTATGCTAAAACATAAGCAGGCATCACCATAGGTAAAATACTCAGCCAGTCCAGGCCTTTTCTAAAAGGTATTTCGTAAAAAGATAGTATCCATGCCGAAGGTATAGATGCGAGCAAAGAAACAACCAGAGTTCCCAGACACAAAACAATAGTGTTGATTGTATAATTATACAAAACAGTATTATTTAAGTTAATTATCGTAGAGGAATCTCCGAAAACATTAACTGCCAAAGCAATCATTCCCAAGGTCGGCATTAAAATTACAAGAGAAGCAACCATTAGAGAAAACCTGTAAAAGTAGGTTAATCCCATAACTAAAATAAAAGAAGGTTAAAAAAATTTTTGTTATTCAAAATAATCCTAAATTAAAACATAAATGAGAATTATAATCATTTAATGAGTTCTATTCTTAAAATACAAAATGTATCTTTGACATATTCATCAAAGAATTCTGTCAAATCTTTGCCAATAAATGCAATTTCTGATGTGAATTTAAATCTTAATTACGGTGAAATAGGATGTATATTGGGACCTTCGGGTTGCGGAAAAACAAGTTTATTGAGAACTATCGCTGGTTTTTTAGAACCACAACAAGGAAAAATCACCATTGGTGAAAAAGTTGTTTATGATGCCTCAAACACAATTAAAATGCTTTCGCCCGATAAAAGAAAAATCGGAATGGTGTTTCAAGATTACGCCTTGTTTCCTCATTTAAATGTTGAAAACAATATTCTGTTTGCATTAACAAAAGGATTACCCTCTAGAGCTACAAATATAGAAAAAACCAAATGTGATGAAATGCTTGAAATAACTGGAATGAGTAAGAACCGAAAGAACTTTATTCACCAACTCTCTGGTGGCCAACAACAAAGGGTTGCCTTAGCCAGAGCATTGGCTCCAGCTCCAGATCTTTTGCTGTTAGACGAACCGTTTTCAAGTTTAGATCCAAATTTGAGATCTGATTTATGTCAAGAGGTTTTGAATATATTGAAAATTACTAAAACAACAGCCTTAGTGGTCACCCACGACCAACAAGAAGCATTTTCAATAGCTGAAAAAATTGGAGTTATTTTTTCTGGTTCTTTGGTTCAATGGTGTTCTCCATACGATTTATATCACAAACCTAAAACAGCTGAAATTGCTAAATTCATTGGTGAAGGTGCATTTATAACTGGTGTCAAGTCTAAAAGTTCTATTCTTACATCTCTTGGCTCTTTTTGTTTAAAAGACTGTGTGCGGGAGATAACTACAAAAAGTGAGATCGTCAGAGTACTCTTGAGACCTGATGATATTATTCATGATGACGCAAGTTCATTAGAAGCCAAAGTTTTAAAAAAAGATTTTAGAGGAGCAGACTTTTTATACACTCTTGAACTAGCTAATGGAGAAAAAGTTTTGTCTTTGGTTCCTAGCCATCATGACCATCCAATAAACAAACCAATTGGAATTAAATTAGAGGTTGATCATGTGGTTACATTTTCTGCAGAGGAGGTTGCAGAAACATTTACAAACAGTGGTTGAATATTATCTTTAGAAGTTTTTTTTCTATTTGTATTCATCGTTGTGTTCAGAAATAAATCGTTTAAATCCACTAAAGAGTAAAAAATGTTTGCCAGAGCAACGGCCGAACAATGCTAAATTTACTTGTCTAGCCATTTTTACACCCATCTGAGTAACACCAGACCTGGATAATAAAAAAGGGATGCCCATTTGCGCTCCTTTTATAACCATTTCAGATGTGAGCCTGCCAGTTGTATAAAAAACCAAGTTTTCACCTTTAAGCCTTTCAAGCCACATCATTCCAGCAATTGAATCAACCGCATTATGTCTTCCAACGTCCTCGACAAAAAGAATCATTTTGCTCTGTTCAAATAATGCACACCCATGCACTGAACCAGCTTTTTTATACACAGATTCGTGCTTTCTAATTACATCAACAATTGAAATTAATGTACTTTGCTTTAACTTTGCAGAGGCCGATAACTTTAGTCTATCAAAGTCCTCTTCAATATCACCAAAAATAGTACCTTGACCACAGCCAGTTGTAACTGTTTTTTTTTCAATTTTTTCTGTTATGGATCTTGAATCCAGATCTTTAATTACTACAGCTGCTGAATTGATATCCCAATCAACTTGTATTGAATCTACCTGGGTTATTTTAGATACGATTCTTTGATTTCTTAAGTAGCCTAAAACTAAAGCCTCAGGCATTTCGCCTAAAGTCATTAAAGTCACAAGTTCAAATTTATTAACATAAATTGTTAATGGTCTTTCTGCAGGAATATAAGTTTTTTTTTGTCGGCCTTTCTCATCAATCACATCAATGGGAGCAATGAGATCAATCTTTGCATTGGTCATGGAAGGAATGTAGAAAACTTCATCTTCACTGTAATTGTTCATTTTTTAAATCAAGAATTAGCCTTAGAGAATTTGGAATGAAACATATATTAAATCTTTTCCATATCTTCAAGTTTGTTTATATTTATGAAATCTTCAACATTTTTAAAAAGTACCTCAGTACAATTTAATCGGTTAGTCCAATGATCTATTTTTCTTCCTCCTGAATCAAGAAAACAATCAAGGCTATCAATCAGGTCACTTTTAAGCAATAAAATTGCTGGATGTGTTCTTTTAATTCCTGCATTGTCAATAGTTACGGGCATAGCACAATCAGCATTCTCATACAATAATTTTTTATACAATTTCTCACATACATCTAATGGAATTTTAGGTACATCACATGGAATTGCTATCAAATATGGAGTATCGCAATTGTATAAACCAGCTTGAATTCCAGCAAGAGGTCCTAGTCTTTGATCAGTAAAGTCTTGAATAACATGTTTACTTAAAGTCTGATAAATGTCGACATTTCTGTTTGTATTGATCATCAAACACCCAACTTGTGATTTTATACGGGCCAAAACGTAACTAATTAAATATTGACTTTTGATTTTAACCAAACCCTTGTCAATACCACCCATCCTTCGAGCCTTACCACCAGCCAAAATTAAACCTGTAATATTCTTTTTCACACGCTTATTTACTTATTTTTTTTTGAAGAAGTTGTTTGTTATAAGTATCACGGGAATGTCTTAGTTTTGAATTAGACCAGTCTATATCTTTTAAATGATTAAAAGCCTCTCTTAAGTAGGAGCCCCAACTAGATCTAATCTCCTTAAAATAAGAATTTTCGTCTGTGATAGATAAATAGTTTGAAATGCCAAAATCATTTTTTTCATACACTAATAAATCCAATGGTAACCCCACTGATATATTAGACCTCAGAGTTGAATCCATTGAAAGTAATGCACATTTTGCAGCAACGTTTAGATCCATATTTGGGTTTAAAACTCTGTCAAGTATTGGTTTTCCATATTTTGATTCACCTATTTGAAAATAAATACATTCTGTGCCTGCCTCAATAAAATTTCCGGCAGAATATATTTTAAATAGTCTACATTCCTCATTTTTAATTTGTCCCCCTAAAATAAATGAACAATTGAACTCAACTCCCAAATCATTCATTGTCGGACTATCGCGTTTGTGAATTTTTTTAATTGCCTCACCAACCGTCTCTGCTACATCGAGTAATGATGATGCATTCCAAATTGATTCAGCTTGTTCCTTTCTAATTAATATCTGTCTTATGCTCTGACAAATGGCCAAGTTGCCCGAACTCATTAAAACAATAGTTCTATCTTCATCTTCATTAAATATTGTCATTTTTCGATAAGTTGAAACATCATCGACCCCAGCATTGGTTCTAGAGTCAGATAAGAAAACTAAACCTTCATCAAGCTTTATTGATATGCAGTAAGTCATATAAAATCTTCAGTCCGTTACGCTAACTTTTACTTCCATGGTTTCCACACCACCACCCTGTCTAAAACCTCTAACTGGAGATGCATGCTCATAATCTAAGCCAACAGCAAGACTGAGGAACTGATCGTCAATTAATTTGAAATGGGTGACATCAATACCTAACCATTTATTCAACCATACCTCAACCCAGGCATGAGTTGCCTCGCTTGCTCTGGCTTGACCCCTTAGATAGCCACTTACATATCTTGCGGGAAGACCCAGTGACCTGCATGCTGAAAGCATAACATGTGCATGATCCTGACAAACCCCAGCTTTTTTTTCCCAGGCCTCAGAAGCTGATGTTGCAACAGTAGTTGCACCTTTTGTGTAAATAACCTTTTCCTCTATAGCTCTGGCGAGTTGAATTAGATTCTTGATTGTAATGGACCTACAAGTTGCATGTGCTAATGAAACAATTTCATCATTTGGTGTAGTTAAATCAGTTTGACACTTAAAATAATCCAGTGGAATTCCAAAAGAATCTTTAAATATCTTACCCGTTTTTTTCCTCAGCAAATTACTTCTTATTTTCTTGAATTTAGTTAACTCAACCTCCCCAAAGATATCAATTGTAATTGTCTTAGTTGGTTTTGAAACAACTAAAACATGCATCATATTGCCCAGCGAATCCTCCTGTTTAAACAAATCAGCATTAGAATTGATGACCCACTTAATGATTCTTCTTTGAGTTTCTATACGGGGACTCAAAAAAATTCTCTGCACAGCATACCGAACAGGCTCTTCATATTTATATAGCGTATTATGTTTTACTAAAATTTTACTCATAAAAAATCTGTATTGTTGCCAGTAGAAAAAAAAGGGGTATTTTTCATTTTCTCAACTGCTAAGGGCAACAAAAATTCATCACTAATTGTCCTAGCCAAAATGTCTACTTCTTTTAAAAAAAGTGTCAGAAACTCATGTATGTCAATGATAAATGGTTCATCAATTATAATATACTTTAATTCGGCTTCAAGCTTACCAGCAAGCCTTAAACTTTTACTTGAGGAGTTATTTTGTCTGGCTACCCTTGACAAGTTTTTTACAACACCAGAGATACAAACCAAAAGAGATCTAGGCATGTCATTTCTTTGAATCAATAATTCCGCTATTCTTTGCGGTGTTATTTCATCACTATATACCTTTCTGTAGATCTCAAATGCGGACAAAGATCTTAGTACAGATGCCCAAAAATAATAATCTTTAGAATTACTTAGATTAATTTTTTTTTTGTTACTTTGATTTGAGCTTTTAGAAAAAAGATCTTCATCTTGGTACTTTTTCAATGCGAATTGAATAGGTCGAGCAACATACTTAACATCTAAAATCCTCGCTGTATTATCAGCTCGTTCAATAAACATACCTAGCTTAGTAAAATACAAGGACTCGCTTCTTGGCATAGTGGCTTCCGAAACACCTCTAAACAAATGTGACCTCTGTTTAACCCAATCAAAAGTTTTATCAGGGTCTTTTAACCATGATGTGTTCGAAAAAAGATTATTTGCATCCAACCAAGTAGTATTAACAGTTTCCCATAAATCTGTTGGCAATCCACCTCTGACTACCCTTGCATTTTCTCGAGCTAATTTTAGACAACAAACTATACTTGAGGAGTTATCAAGGTCATCAACCATGAACCTTAGGACTTCTTTTTTTTTATAAGAATTATTTTTTTGTTTGAATAAAATTACTAATTCATACAGCTCGAGAAGAGCCTGCCATTGTCTTTCTGGAGAATAATCACTATGGGGTAACATTTCAGATTGTAATTGAACACTAAGGATTCTTGCTGTGTTTTCAGCCCTTTCAATATGGCGAGCCATCCAGTACAAATTATCTGCTGCTCGACTTAACACTTATTTCACCACCCATGTATCCTTAGTGCCGCCGCCTTGAGAAGAATTAACGACAATTGAACCTTCCTTTAAAGCAACCCTTGTTAAACCTCCCTGTACTATTGAGGTTTCTTCTCCGTTAAGAATAAATGGTCTCAAATCAACGTGTCGGGGCACAATTCTTTCATTGTTAAAAGTGGGACAAGTTGAGAGGGCAAGCATAGGCTGAGCAATATATTTATTTGGGTTATTTGAGATTTTACTTTTAAACTCTGAAATTTGTTTTTTTGTTGATAGAGGACCCACTAACATGCCATACCCACCGGCTCCATGGGTTTCCTTTACGACTAATTTATGTAAATTATTCAATACGTAATTTTTATGTCTAGGTGTACGACATAAGTAGGTTTTAACATTCTGTAAGATGGGTTCCTCTTTTAAATAAAATTTAATCATTTCAGTAACATAAGGGTATACAGCCTTATCATCAGCAACTCCACTGCCAATAGCATTTGAAATTGTCACTTTACCTTTCAAAATTACAGATAATAAACCCGGTACCCCTATTGTAGAATCAGAGCGAAAAAAAAGCGGGTCTAAATATTCATCGTCTATTCTTCTGTAGATGACATCAACTCGTACAGGCCCAGCAGTTGTTTTCATAAATACTCGATCATCAGCAATAAACAAATCTTGACCTTCTACTAACTCCACTCCCATCTGTTGGGCTAAATACGAATGTTCAAAGTATGCACTGTTAAAAATTCCTGGAGTAAGAACAACAATGACTGGCTCATCAACACCGATTGGAGCTAAGGCTCTAAGGTGTTTTAATAACAAATCTGGATAGTGTTCAATGGGTGAAACCGAATTAATTGCAAATATTTCTGGAAAAAGCCTCATCATGACTTTTCTATTCTCAATCATATAGGAGACCCCAGAGGGAACTCTCAAATTATCCTCTAAAACAAAAAAATCACCTCTTCCTGCTCTAATCAAATCAATACCACTAATAAGGGCGTAAATTTTTTTTGGTATTTTTAGTCCATGAACCTCTGGTCGATATTGACTACTCTGATACACAATTTCTGGGGGAATTATTCCAGCATTAATAATCATGCCCTTACCATAAACATCGTTGGTAAATTCATTAAGTGCAGTAACTCTTTGAATCAGGCCTTTCTCGAGCCTGCTCCACTCCTTTTCAGAAATTATTCTTGGAATCAGATCAAAAGGAATCAGCCTTTCAGCACCCTCATCATCTCCATAAACGTTAAAAGTTATTCCTACTCTTCTGAATAAAAAATCAGCTTCTTTCTTTGCTTTTGTTAATTCTGTGTATGTTTGATCAGACAGCCACGACCAGTATTTTGAACAATGAACTTTAGGAGAGGCATTATTAAGATTTTTTTCTCCGAAAAACTCGTCAGTAGATTTAATTTTTTTTTTACTAAGCAGAATTTGAACCAATCATTTTCTTTAATACTTGAGCAACCTTGCCTGAGTCCTCAGATACAAGCATTCTCATTAGAACTACTTTATCATCATAAGAACTGGAAGTGTCAAGCATACTCACATCTATTTTTGGTTTTTTAGGCTTGAGTTTAGCCTTTATGTCCTCTAAAGATTGCCCTTCCTCGATTTGCATTTCACCATCGGTTAAAATCTCATCGTCTTCCTCTTTAATATCTATATTTGAAGGAGCATCAATCCTACCATCAGGATAAATTATTGTTCCATCTGCTTTTTCAATTTTTCCATCAGGATGCCGGGTTGTACCATCAATAGTAATCACCTTTCCGTCAGGGTAGATAATAGATCCGTCGGCTTGTCGTACACCTCCGTTCCCAGGCTTAGGGAGAGGTAATCCTCTATCATCAAAATGCATTATACCGCCTGCTGGAGGGCCACCTACAGAAGGAGGAGGGCCAACAATAATAGCTGGAGACTTAATACGCTTAGCACGATCAGCCTCCATTTTTTCTCTAAGACTTTTCGCAGAATTTTTTAATCTCTTTCTCGGTTTAGCTGGTTGCGGAAAAACACTCAAAACTTTTGAACGAACATAAATGAGCAAAAAACCCATAAAAACCATGCCAATAAAACTAGAAAAATCAGCTGCTAAAAATATGTCAGGGTACTGCAAAGCAAGAGCAAAATAGACTGTCAAAACCAAAAAAAATGCCAAATTGAAGATAAGTCTATACGCCTCGTTTTTTAGCAAATACACTTTTTAAACTCCAGCTTGATTGTTTTGTGTTGATTCAACATCCGAATTATTTTCAGGTGAAGATAAACTCTGCTCTGAAGCTGATTCTGGATCAACTAAGCTAGGATTGTTACTGGTTTTTTCCAATTCTTCAAGGCGGCTACAGTCAGAGAGCATACCAACATTCTTTCCAGATACTGCCATTCCTGCTTGAGCCGCACAAACAGATTTCAACTTAGAATTCCACTGAACCATGTCTAAGGCTTTTTCGAAAGCAGCAGCTGTTGATGGGTCATTTTTACCTTTTACTAAAAGTCTAAGGGCACCTATTGCCAAATATCGCTCTGGACTTTCAACTTTTGCTTTGCTAGCTGCAGCCTCGATGTCCAAAAGTGCCTGTCCACCAGACAAAGCAGTCTTAACTGCATCATACTCTTTTGATTTTTCAGTTAATTCGGCAATTAAATTTGCCTGCTGTGAACTCTGGTTACTTAAAGCAGGATTATCTTTTTTTGAGTCCATTGAAACCAAATCATTTTTCAACATTTCAATTTCATTCGTTTGCAAATAAATAAAAACCGCTGAACCCACTAGTGATCCAAATAGTAAAATTTCCAAAATTAAGCGTAACCATTTTTTCATATGTATTTTATCGACAAATATTTAGTTGCCTTGAATGTAATTTTCTACTAAAAATTATAACAAAGGTAAGAAAACAATCTTATTTGCATTCATTTCTGGTACTACTAAGTATTTACCATCAGAGGTGACGTCTATATCTGCACTTCCACGAAAACCATCTTTCACAAGAACTGGGTCAAATAGGGATCCATCTTCTCTAACTTTAGAAATGTCAATTTTCCAAACTTTACCATTTTTCCAATCTGAAATATAAAGGTTTATCCCTGAATACACTAATCCATCAGCACCGCCGAAACCCTCAGACATTTTTTTCACATCTAGATCCCGTAAACGAACTCTGAATAAAAATCCATTAGCAAAATCATTAAAGGCTAGGTAACCACGTTGAAACGTTGACAATCCATTTGGACTAAGAATCCTAGAATCATTGACTGAATCAACTAAAACAGATACTTTGCTGTTGGAATCAACCCTGTAAATTGCACCTCCTCCACCATTATTTATGTCACCACTGTCTGAAATATAAATAATTGTATTTCTATCAATTGTAATGTCATTCAAAAACTGAGGTTTTCTGGGAAAGTCCTCAGGGCCTAGCCATTTTGATACTTCACCGGTAAAACTAACTTTTTTTACCTCATCATTATCAGTAACGTAAATAGTTGGGCCTTCAACTAGTATGCCCTTAGGATCATTTAGTCCAGAATCGGCGATAACTTTGATTGAGCCATCAGTTTTAACTTCAAGAATCTTCCCATCTCCATCCTTGCCAAATTCGCCGATTTCAGAAACGATAATCCGTCCATCTCTCATCGTATAAACCGATTCGGGCATCTTAATTCCCAAAATTGGATCAACATTATTTGATTGAGGTGCTGTTGTGTTGTTTGAATCTTTATTGCAAGCTTGCAAAAAAAAGATTGAAACAAGAACTACAAAACATTGCTTTAAATTTTGCATCACATTATTGATAAACAACAGGCAACTATTTGCCAATTCAACGGCAAAGTATGACTCAAAAATATACTTTTTCATGGTTTTTTTTTACTCCCTTGTTCAATTATATTTTATGCAATTTATGGACCAATAAAAATATATTTGTGAAATTCCATCGCGAATAAATTAATCATTAGTCATGTGGTAAGTTAAATAAATTCAATATTCTAATCTAAAAATATTCAAAAATTGTGAATTAAGAATATAATATGCACAGCTATTTATAACTGAAATTGAATTTTCTCCAAATTTCATACACACACACTGCGACTGCATTTCCCAAGTTAAGACTTCTACTTTTTTCTTTCATTGGAATCCTAAGTTGACGATGAACTGAAAAAAAAACTCTTTGTGTAGCTGACAAACCCCTTGTCTCAGAACCGAAAAAAAGCCAACTTTTATCAGGGATATTTTTATCGTAAAAAGAAACCTTTCCTTTCGTGGTTATCGCATAGCTTTTATTCTTGACTGGTTTTTCCTCTACCATAAACGATTCCCATGATTCATAAAATTTAAATAAACACAATTCATGATAATCAAGTCCAGCTCTAAGCATTTTAGAATTATTTAATTCAAAGCCTAATGGCCCAATCAAATGTAGAGTAGCTCCTGTATTAGCACATAATCTAATTATATTTCCTGTATTGGCTGGAATTTCAGGTTCCACAAGAACTACATTTACTGGTGAATTGCCGTTTTTACCCAATGTGCTCATGTCTGTGTTTTTTCCATTGAGATTCAAAAAGATTAAAAGTTTTTCTTGGATGCTTACTTTGGACTATTGCACTAATAATGGAAATTCCTGAACAACTGGTTTTTTTTACTTCATGCAGATTAGATAAACTTATTCCACCTATCCCAACAGTTGGTATCTTTAAAACTCTAGACCAGTATTTCAAGTTTTGAACACCTTGAATTCTCCAGGGCATTTTTTTAATTTTGGTCGGGAAAATTGGTCCACATGCAATATAACTTGGTTTATATCTAATCGCTCTACTCACCTCCCAATAACTATGGCTTGACAGGCCTAAGTGTAAGCCAGAGTTTTCAATCGCTTTCATATCAGCCAAAAACAAATCATCTTGCCCTAAATGAATACCATAAGCCCCATTTTGGATTGCAAGATTCCAATGATCATTAATAAACAATTTCGAACTTGGGTATTTTAGTGATAACACACAAGCTCTCTTTATTAATTTGTCCAGATCTCCAATGTGGTATTCCTTTAGTCTCAACTGTATTATTTTGGCACCTGCATCAAACATTTGATGTAATAATTCAATAGAATCCACTATTGGATATACAGAATCTATATATTTCGCGGCTGAGGGAAATGAAAAAGTAGAAGCGTTGTCCGCAAACTTCTTTAAAAAATTATCATTTGATAAATTAAAAATTGTTTTATTAGGAAAATCTATCAAATTAGGGATGCAGGATGGAAACAAAATCGAGTCTTTAATACTCTTCTTTTCACCAAACCCATAAGCATACATGGCTGCATGAATCATGGCATCTTCTTCTATATAACCATTTTTTGTTGACCAATTAAAAGAATCAATAATAATATTTTCATCCACATCAGGTATAGGGATACACCCAAAAACAAATGGCCAATCACACAACAAAACACTACTATAACCGAATGGTCTTTCAAACCTAAAAAAGTTATTTACTTTGGTAACATATCCTCTCGGTGTAATAATTAATCTTTTCATTTTTGAAGAAAAAAAATAAATTTAATTGCTAGGTTAGGTAATGCATCAATCAAAATGCCGTTCATTAATGATAGTGCTGGCACTGGCAAAATTTTGAGGCTTAATTAAGCCAGCTCTGAAAGCTTGTCTTCCGGCCAAGATAGCATTTCGAAAAGCTACTGCCATTTTTTCTGGATCAAGGGATTGTGATACAGCAGAATTTAATAAGACGGCATCGAATCCCAATTCCATAGCAAAAGATGCATGCGATGGAGCCCCAATACCAGCATCAACGATTAATTTGACCTCAGGAAATTTCTCTCTCATTCTTATTAGATTTTCATAGTTTTTTAAACCTTGACCAGAACCGATGGGTGAACCCCAAGGCATCAAAATTTTACAGCCCTCATTCATTAATCTATTTGCAACAACAACATCTTCGGTGCAAAATGCAAATACATCAAAACCCATTTTAGAGAGTTGTGAAGTTGCTTCTACTAATTCAAAACAATCAGGTTGTAAAGTGTATTCATCGCCGACAACTTCGAGTTTCACCCAAGTAGTTTCAAATAACTCACGAGACATCTGAGCCAAAACTACTGCCTCTTTTGCAGTTCTACAGCCGGCAGTATTTGGCAAAACTTTACAATTTGAAGACTTTATTACATCGACCCAAAAATTACTTTTTTTTTCCTCATATGTAATTTCTCTTTTCAGCCCCATGGTAACTATTTCAGAACTTGAACTTAGAATAGAATCAAGAAGGATTTTTGGTGATGCATACCCTGCGGTACCAAGTAAGAAACGACTACGAAAGTTTTCGCCAACTAATTCTAAAAGATCATTATCCAAAAGTTTTTTCATTTAAATTAAACAAATAATTCACAAATTGATCAACCACCAGTTATGGCAGAAAAAATAATTACAGAGTCTCTATTTTTAAGTTTGTATTTTGATCTCTTAGATCTGGGAACGAATGAATTATTAACAGCAGTGGCAATTTCATCAAATGAAAATTTTCTTTCAACGATTAATGCTTCCAAAGAAGATCCCTCATCAATATTATAATGTTTATTATTTATAGAAACTGAAATCTTTTTCATCATAAATTAAGTCAATAAACTTTCTATTGAGTAAACGATATGGCTGTCTTGATACCAATGTCTAGAAAAACTGACTCTAATAACGCAGGTGCTAAGAGCCATCCGTGACGAAATAATCCGTTAATATAAGTACCTTTTGAATTAGATGTGTAGATTGGCAAATTATCTGGGGCCGCAGGTCTTAAATTAACATCACTATATTTTACTCGTGCCTCATTCAACTCTGGCAAAATAATCTGAGCTGCGTTCAACAATTCTATCGTGCTATTAACTGAAACTGGAGATAGGTCTTCGACCTCAATCTCGGTCGCACCGACTGCCACTTCACCATTAAATTTAGGAACAATGTAAATTCTTACCCTTGGATGGATTAATCGTATAGGGTGATTTAAGACAAAGTTCTTAGAGGGTTGTAAAACAAAAATTTCTCCTCTAACTCCTCTTATATTTGAGTCATTTACCCCTGTACCTCTAAAATCAAAAATCCAATCAAAAACTTTTTTACTTTTACCAGCAAAAATAGTTGAACCTTCAATTTCTGTAACTTGTGATTCAAAACACCAATTTACACTAGCTTGAGATGGGTTTTTTATTGAGGCTCGATACAAGTTTTCCATAGCCATTAATGGATCTATTTGACCTTCATTTTCAACTAACCAACATTTTAATTGTTGATTAAGGCAAGGTTCAAAATTTTTGATAGTATCGTGGGGGATAGCATTTTTTGTATAGTGCAACCTCTTGAAAAGTCTTTCAGAAAAAGAGAGATCTTGGTGTTGAGAAACAAATAAATTTCCCTGAATCTTCAATCCTAATCCGACTCCAATGGTTTTTTTTACCAAATTATCTAAAATTGGCCAAAGTTCCATTGATCGAGTTCCAAGAGTAAAAACCTCTTCACCTCCAGATTCCCTCTCTGACAATGGACTGAGCATACCAGCTGAGGAAAATGCAGCGGACCTTTTAGAGCCTGGTAATGGATTTGAAGAACTTTTTTCATAAACAGTAATGTTATGACCTGCGGCACTCAAAACGAAAGCTGCAACTCTACCTAGTAACCCTCCACCAACAATACCGAGATTCTTCATGACTAAACTGGTCGATATACTTTAGAGCCAGATTTTACAAATTCTATTGCTTTCACTTCCATTCCATGTTTCAAAGCTTCCTGATCATTGATTCCTTTTGACTTTGCATAATCTTGTACATCTTGAGTGATTTTCATACTGCAGAAATGTGGACCACACATCGAGCAAAAGTGAGCTGTTTTCATACTCTCTTTAGGTAATGTTTCATCATGAAATGACCTGGCTGTATCCGGATCAAGTCCTAAGGCAAATTGATCGTACCACCTAAAATCAAATCTTGCTTTTGAGAGCGCATTGTCGCGTATTTGAGCTGCAGGGTGGCCTTTTGCCAAATCGGCAGCATGCGCTGCGATTTTGTAAGTGATAATTCCAACCTTTACATCATCCTTGTTAGGTAAACCCAAATGCTCCTTTGGAGTAACGTAACACAACATTGCAGTTCCATACCAACCAATTTGAGCGGCACCAATAGCAGAGGTAATGTGATCGTAGCCGGGAGCGATATCAGTAGTTAAAGGGCCAAGTGTATAAAAAGGAGCTTCCTTACAAAAATCCAATTGCAAGTCCATATTTTCTTTAATTTTTTGCATTGGAACATGTCCAGGACCTTCAACCATAACTTGAACATCGTGTTTCCATGCAATTTGAGTTAATTCGCCAAGAGTTTTGAGCTCAGCGAGTTGTGCTTCATCATTTGCATCCCAAATGCTACCTGGTCTGAGACCATCTCCAAGACTGAAAGACACGTCATATGATTTCATTATTTCACAAATTTCATTAAATTTTTCATATAAAAAATTTTCTTTGTGATGCGCTAAGCACCACTTCGCCATAATGCTTCCACCTCTACTGACAATTCCAGTCATGCGGTCTGCAGTCATGGGTATAAAAGGCAATCTTACTCCAGCATGAATAGTAAAATAATCAACTCCTTGTTCTGCTTGCTCTATTAAAGTATCTTTGAAAAGATCCCATGTTAAATCCTCTGCTTTTCCATCAACTTTTTCTAAAGCTTGGTAAATTGGAACGGTACCAAGGGGAACTGGGCAATTACGAATAATCCACTCTCTGGTTTCATGAATGTTTTTACCTGTTGATAAATCCATTATAGTGTCTGCACCCCACCTAATTCCCCATGACATTTTATCTACTTCCTCACGAATAGAACTGGTGATTGCGCTATTACCTATATTTGCATTAACTTTTACCAAAAAGTTTCTACCGATTATCATCGGCTCAGACTCGGGATGATTTATGTTATTTGGGATTATTGCTCGGCCCAAAGCAACCTCTTCTCGGACAAATTCAGGCGTGACTTCGAAGGGTAATTGTGCGCCAAAACTCTCACCCTGATGAAATTTCATTATTCTATCCAATTGTTTTTTTGAAACTTCTCCACTTTCTTGCAGGTGGGAAAAAAATTCTTTCCTACGCAAATTTTCTCTTATTGAAACAAATTCCATTTCAGGAGTGATTATGTTTTTCTTAGCATAATGCATTTGAGAAACATTCCTACCACTTTTTGCACGCCTCGGATTTTTGTGTAACTCAAATTTTAAATCAGCAACTTTAGGATTATTAATCCTCTCTTTGCCAAAAACACTTGACGGGCCAGAAAGTTGGTTAGTATCGTTTCTCTCTATTATCCAAGGGGTTCGGACTGAAGCTATGCCTTTTTTTATATCTACACGTTGATTAGTTTTACTGGATAGTGAGTCGTCTCCAAATGGTCCACTGGTATCATAAATTGTAATAGCCGGATTTTTTTCCGAGTCTCCAATTCCAGTTGTGTTCTCCTGCGTTATTTCCTTGAACGGAACCTGAATATCTTTCCTTGATCCTTGAACGTAAATCCTACGACTTTTTAATGAATTTTTATCGTCAAATTTTGCATCAATTTTTTCTTTTTTTAGCGACAGTGTGGCTTGGTTCATATTTAACTCCTAACTTAAAATTTTTACTGAATTAGCTAAAAAAAAAATGATTTATAGGACCATTGCCTTGTCCAATTTCCAGGTTTTTAGCACTTAAAATACACTCGTGAACATACTTTTGGGAAATATTAACAGCATTTACAATGTTTTCTCCAAAAGCAAGATTAGTTGCTATTGAGCTCGACAAACTGCACCCCGTACCATGAGTATTTTTTGACAGGATTTTTGGTTTGCCAAAGAAAGAAAATTGATTGTTTGAAAAAAGAACATCAAAAAAATTATCAGTTGAAATAGTTTTTTCTTCGTCATTAAAATTTTCGATGCAAACGCCTGTAATTAGAATACTTGCCGCCCCCAATTTAGAAATTTTACAGGCGTTGTCTTTTATTGTCTGAAGAAAATTACTATTCTTCAATTTAACATTTTCTTGGATCTCATTTGATTTGTTCATACGGGAAGCTAAAATTATTGAGACAGTCTCATCAAAGTTTGGCGTAACCAATGAACAAAGAGGAAAAAGTCTTTCTATCATAGTTGAAATTGAATCCTTTTCAGTCAAAATGTCTCCAGATGAAGAAACCATGACTGGGTCGAAAACAACAAACTTTGGTTTGTATTTTTCCAAAGTGTCTGCAACAGTTTTTACTATTTCTGCATTATGCAACATTCCAATTTTGACAGCATCAACTTTGAAATCTGCAAAAATTGAACAAAGTTGATCTTTGACTAATTTCGACGATATCGGGAAAATATTTTGAACGCCTTTTGTGTTTTGTGCCGTAATTGCGGTAATTACTGTAACTGCATAACCACCGTTAGCTGAAATGGACTTAACATCAGCTTGTATGCCAGCCCCCGCTCCAGAATCTGAGCCAGCAATAGTTAAAATGATAGCAGGCCTAACCAAAATTTTTCCCCGTTTGTACATTGAGAATTAACACTTTTGAGCAAGACCTCAAGCTTCCCTCCACTGGTCCTAACCAGATCAGGTTCAAAGAGTTTTTCTCAGCAACAAAAAGTTGCACCCCCGCTCACTTTTTATACTACTCTCTCATTTTTAAACAAACAACAGCAAAAAAGTAATTTAATTTAAAAATTTATAAAAATTATTATTTAAATATCTTGATACTGATTCTATTTCATCCTCAAACCAAGCCACACCGTTTTGATTAGCGCAAAATTCAACCTGAGATTTAAGTTTGGATGATGAATTAATAGCCCTGAACTCAGAAAGGTAAAGCTCATCACCATTGCCACCCGGTACCATACCATCATGACAAGAACTGCAACTTTCTTTGTGGAGTTTTTCACCAAGCACCAAATCTCCGGCCATAAATGGATCAGCAAGGCAGGGAAAAGACAAAAAAATTGAACAAAGCCAAAAAGTTTTTAATAATATTTTTTTTACATGCAAAATAAAAATGCAAAAGGCCTTAGCGACTGATAGAGCCAAGTTATAAAAAAAATTTAAATAACCGAATGAAGAAATTATTAACATTAGTAAGTTGCAGAAACTTATACCATCCCCAAAAATTGCGAAAAAAGAACATAATTTATTAAACCTATTTTATCAGAATAAAAATACTACTCTATATCCTGACGAATACTCCCAGCATTAACGCCTAAAAAAACAAGTAAGGGTATGTATGAAAAATCATGGAAGCTTTTATTGACTATACCCTGTTTGAAAAAACACTTAGAAATTTGATCTTCAATGAAAAGTACTTTGTTGTTTTCCTGTTGATACTTTGGGAACATTGACAAGGCTAACTTAGCATTTTTATGAATAAAATGATTTGCTGATAAAACTTTAGCATTATCTTGTCCACCAGTCAGACATGAGGAAAGTGAAAAGTTGGCAGAAGGAAAGTTGAAAAAAAAAATGTTTTTACCTATCACGTAGAGTTTTTCTTCGCTGAGGGTTATCAAAGGTACTGAAAAATTTTCATTTTTGGCTGACTCATTAAGCCAAACTA
>MDTB01103102.1_pt1 | contig 18130 bp, 19 predicted proteins | sample 811161 | NCBI WGS metagenome assembly MDTB01 (sample SAMN05326650, study PRJNA326480) | marine metagenome | isolation source: seawater | place: Mediterranean Sea | collected 2009
CTTGGAACTAAAAAATCTCTTGCACCCTCGGGACTTGATGATGTTAGAATAGGCGTTTGAAACTCTAAAAAACCTAATTTGTTCATTTCATTTCTGATGAATGAAATAACTTTTGATCTTAAAATTATATTTTCATGAATTTTTTTTCTTCTCAAATCTAAAAATCGATATTTCAATCTTATTTCCTCAGCATATTCTTGATTGCTGAAGACAGGCAAAGGAAGTTCCTTGCATACTCCCAACATTTCAAAACTATCAATAGAAACTTCTATATCCCCTGTATTTAATTCTTTATTAGTTGAGTCATCTGATCTTCTTATAACTTTACCATTTATCTTTATTACTGTCTCTAATTGCAATTTTTCCATTTTTTCAAAATGAGAATTCTCTTTATCAATAATACATTGGGTGATTCCATAGTTATCTCGTAAATCTATAAATAAAAGATTTCCATGGTCTCTTTTTTTATTTATCCAACCAGATAGAATTACACTATCACCCGTGTCTTTTTTGGTTAATTCATTGCAGTTATGAGTTCTATATTTACTCAACTATTCTCCTAATACTTCTTTAATGATCTTTAGATCAATTTTTTTTTTTCTTTTTAAACTTAGTTGATCAATTTTATATATGAAATTATAAATTTTTCTATATGATCTCTCTATTCTTTTAACAGTGTAATCAATCAACTTTTTATTTAGAGATATTTGTCTATCAGATAAATTTTTTAATAAAATTGCAAATATCAATTCATCATCTGGTTTTTCTATGTTTAAAAGAAGAAAATTTTTTGATCTTGATTTTAAATCTTCAAGATTGAAATCAATTCTAACTATAGGTTTGGTTGATGTAATAATAACATATTTGTTATCTTGCTCTATAATGTTTAAAAGACTATAAAACAAATTTTCATTTATAACATTTGTAAGATTTTCTAAGATTATATTTTCATAAATCTTTATTTCTTTTAAATGCTCGTTTTTTAGAGTATTTGCATCAAATTTAACTCCTTTATTTTTTTTTAAAAAGATATTTATTAAATGTGTTTTTCCCGAAAATTCTTCTCCAATTATATTAATAAAATTTCTTTCCCACCTAGGCCAGGTATTCAAAAATTCCAAAATATGTTTATTACTTTTTGAGATAAAAAAATCCTCGTTTCTAAAGTTTTTGTCTTTGTCAAATTTAATTATAGATTGATTTGTATCTCTCATTCTATTGTCCAAACTTTCTTTTGTGTATTTATTTTATAATTTTTATTTTGCATTATATTAATAAAATTTTGAACTGTTCCATTAAATAATATCTCATAAAATATAAACTCTTTATTAAACCTTTTAACAAAAAAATCATTTACTAGTTCAATATCGTTTAAAACTAACTCAAATTGTATTGATTTTTTAATATCACTATTTTTAAATTTAATAACAATCGGTAATTTAATTGATGTATTTATTTCATTTAAATTTTTCCAATTATCTTCAAATGAGTTTTTTAAATCTTTTATAAAAATACTTAAATCTTTTTCTTTAGTAAGATCAATATTTTGAAACGTATCGTTTTTTATTATTTTATTTTTTTTATTATATATTTTAGATAAAACTCTTATTTCTTTTTTACTTTTAAATATTAAAGAAATTATATAATTATCTAGAGAGTACTTTCTTGTTATTTCGCTGAAATCATAATTCTCTATATTATCTAGATTTTTCTTAATAAGATTAAAATCTTCTAAATCCTCTGTAGGTAGCAAATAATTAATTAACGCAAATCTACTTTTGTCATTATTCCATTTATTATAGATTGGATTATTCGAAAAAATTATCAAATCATTTATGTTTTCGTCAATAATGATTGGTATAAATAAAAACTTTTCTTTAATAATTTGTGAAGGAAATATATTTTTTTTTTCTAAATAGCTAAAAATTTTTTTTTTATTAAACGATACTCCAAGATTAACATAATACATCTGATCTATGAATTTCTCTTCTTGAATAGAGAATGTTTCAATCATACTTTTTATCTCATTAAGTTGAATTGATCTAATCTTGTTATAGTCAGACGATTTTGTAAGAGAGTAGATTAGTTCGAAAAATGCTTTTTTAAATCCAGAGTCAATTACATTATTTTTATCAAAATTGTTTTCAAACGGTAAGGAAATTTCTATATTGTTGATTTCAAAAGACTTTGCTTTAACTTCTTTTGTGGAAAAAAAAAATATTATTAAAGCTAGAATAGAAAAAAATATATATAAACTTCTGATATAATGCATACAAAATTTAAAACTCATATTAATGAAAAAAAATCTCTTTACCTATAAAAAAAGCGGGGTCGATATTGATGCTGCTGATAAATTTGTAAAATTCATAGCTAATATTTCACCAAAAAAAAAGGGCAATAAAAAGTTCGAAAATATTGGCGGTTTTGGTTCAGTATCAAGTTTTCCAAGAAATATCAAAAATCCTAAGATTGTAGCCTGTACCGATGGTGTTGGAACAAAAATAGAAATAGCTAACCTATTGAAAAATTACAATTTCATAGGAATAGATTTAGTAGCTATGAGTGTAAATGATTTGATAGTGCAAGGAGCAAAGCCGTTATTTTTTTTAGATTATATTTCAATTAATAAAATTGAATTAAAAAAGATGAAATCAATTATCAGAGGAATAATAAAAGGATGCAATATTTCAAAATGTAATTTAGTTGGTGGTGAAACTGCAGAAATGCCAGGTACTTTTGAAAAAGGTAAATTTGATATTGCTGGTTTTGCAGTTGGGATTGTTGATAGTAAAAAAATATTGAATAAAAAAAAAATAAAAAAAGGTAATCTGGTTTTAGCTATTCCATCTAGTGGCTTACATTCTAATGGCTTTTCACTAGTAAGACATTTAATTAAAAAGAAAAATATAAATATTAATAAAAATATATTTTTAAAGAGAGAATTAATAAAACCTACTAAGATTTACGTTAAAGAAATCTTAAATCTTACAACCAGAGATCTATTAAATGGTTGTGCGAATATTACAGGTGGTGGATTGGTTGACAATATTTCTAGGATTGTTCCAAATAAACTTTGTGCTGATATAAACCTAGATAAGATTAAACCCCTTAAAATTTTTAATTGGTTAAAAAAAAATGATATTAGTGACAAAGAAATGCTTAAAACTTTTAATTGTGGAGTTGGATTTTGTTTAATAATAAATCCCAATAATTTAAAAAAAATAGATAAATATTTTCCAAAAGGATATAAACCTTATATAATTGGAAAAATTTCCTCAGGAAAATATAAAGTAAAACTAAATGGTAATGTTAATTGGCTATAATAAAGTTAGGACTGCTGTTTTTATATCTGGTTCAGGAAGTAATTTAAAATCTCTGATTAAGTTTTCTAAAACTAAAAATTCACCAATATCTATCAATATGATAATCTCAAATAATTCAAAAGCTAAGGGTTTAAACTATGGAAAAACATGTAAGATTAAAAGAAAAATATTCAAGTTTAATAAAAAAAGTTTAGCTGAAGAAAAATTACTTTTTACTTTAAGGAAAAATCAAATCAATATGATTTGTCTCGCTGGATTTATGGAAATTTTAACAAAAAATTTCATCAAAAAATTTAAAGGTAAAATTTTAAATATACATCCATCATTACTTCCTAAATATAAGGGTCTAAATACTCATCAAAGAGCTTTAAACAACAATGAAAGATACTCTGGTTGTACTGTTCATTTTGTTAATCAAAAGTTAGATTCAGGTAAAATAATTATTCAAAAAAAAGTTAAAATATCAAAAAATGAAACTAAAGTCTCTCTCGCAAAAAAAATACTAATTCAAGAACATAAACTTTATCCTAAAGCAATACTAAAAGTTTTTAGTCTTCAAAGAAAAAATCAATTTCGCTCTTAGCATTATCAGAACTATCGGATCCGTGAACTGAGTTTTTATCAATCGAAATACCATATTTTTTTCTTATTGTTCCCTCTTCAGCATCTTTTGGATTTGTAGCTCCCATTAGTTTTCTATTTCCTAAAACTGCATTTTCTTTTTCAAGAACCATCACAAGAATAGGCCCAGAAGAAAGATATTCACATAGATCGTTATAAAATGGCTTTGTTTCGTGAACTTTATAAAATTTCTCTGCTTCAGACTTTTCAATTTGTATTTTTTTTTCTTTTAAAATTGAAAAACCGTTAGTTACAAATATTTCCTTAATTTCATTTTCAAGGCTTCTCTCCACTGCATCAGGTTTTATTATTGATAGTGTTTGTTCAATCTTGCTCATAATTATCTTCAATCAATCTATTTAACAACCTTACCCCATAACCGGTTGCTCCTCCTGAATTTAAAGCACCACCATATTTAGAAAATGCCATTCCAGCTATATCTAAATGTGCCCAAGGTGTTTTGTTTAAAATAAATCTTTGTAAGAATTGTGCGGCAGTGGTAGATCCTGCTCCACCAATATAATTTATATTTTGCATATCTGCATTCTTAGAGTCTATTAATTTATCAAAGTTTTTATTTAAAGGCATTCTCCAGACTTTTTCTTCTACATCTCCACCTGCATCAATTAATTGTTTAGATAATTTGTCATCATTAGAAAATAAACCTGCATATTCTGAGCCCAATGCAACAATTATTGCTCCAGTTAAAGTCGCTAGATCTATAATAAACTTTGGTTGAAATTTTTTTTCAGTGTAAGTAAGTGCATCAGCAAGTACTAATCTTCCTTCTGCATCTGTATTTAAAACTTCAACTGTTTTTCCGCTATAAGATTTTAAAATATCACCTGGTCTTAATGCATTACCACCTGGCATGTTTTCAACAAGACCAACTACACCAACTGCGTTGATTTTTGCTTTTCTCAATGCAAGACTTTTCATTAATCCAACCACCACTGCAGAGCCAGCCATATCATAGGTCATATCTTCCATAAATTTGGCAGGCTTTAAGGATATGCCACCAGTGTCAAAACAAACTCCTTTTCCAACAAAAGCTAAAGGTTTGGATTTATTTTTTAATCCATTCCACTCCATAGTGACCAAATATGATCCTCTAATGCTACCTTGACCGACCCCAAGTAAAGTATTCATACCCAATTTTTTTAATTTTTTTTCATCATAAATATTAATTTTTAAACCAATCTTTCTTAAGGAAATTAATCTTCTTGCATATTCGTCAGGGTGTAAAATATTTCCAGGCTCTGATACTAAATCCCTTGTGTAAAAACTCCCTTCTTCAATAGCTTTAAACTTTATTTGATCTTTGTGATTTGGTATATTTTTTCCACCAACATTAATAATAATATTTTTTTTATCTTTTTTAGTTTTGTATTTTTCAAATTTATAAGATTTTAGTCTCATCCCATGCAAAAAGTGTCCAATCAAATTTTTTGATTTATTGTGTAGTGTTTCTGAATTAACATTGTGCTCAACAATTTTTGATCCACTTAAAATGACATAACATTCGGCGCCTAAGTTTTGTGCATTAAAACTGGAAAGATTTTTTTCGAAAGAAACTAAGATTATTTTTTTTCTTGAACTAATTTCAAAAGTAATAATTTTTTTCTTGAGGTCTTTGTTTTTTAATAAGTCAAAAATATAAGTATATTCAGAGCTTGAAATATGTTTTTTTAGAGACGAAATATTGAATTTTTCATCTACAAACAATATTAAATTTCCTGAGGATTTATTAAAAACCCGGTTTTTAAAATTAATTTTAATATTCATAAAATTTAAATACAATCTGTAAGAGATAATGCTATATATGAGTAAAACAATTATATTTCAATGGAAAAATTACTATTCAGAAAACTGATTACAGACATTTCTTTTCGAGCATTAACCATAGCATTTACAATCGGTTTGATTGTGTGGATTATTCAAGCAGTAAATTATCTAGATTTTGTAATAGATGATGGCCATAATTTCAAAATTTATTTTTTCTATAATTTACATAATTTTCCAAAAATAATTCATAGGATTTTACCTTTTGTTTTTGCGATCTCAATTTTTTTTGAATTAATAAAATACGAAAAAAATAATGAATTGCTTATTTTTTGGACAAATGGAGTATCTAAAAAAAAATTTATTAAAAATTTAATAAATTTTACTTTTTTAGTTGTGTTCCTCCAAATTTTAATTGGAAGTTTTATTTCTCCAAACAATCAATTTAAAGCACGATTATTTTTAAAAAACTCTAATATGGACTTTTTACCAAATCTTATCAAACAAGGAAAGTTTATTGATACTATTTCTGGATTGACAATTTTTATAAATCATAAGAAAGATAATAATTCATTTGAGAATATTTATATTCAAGAAGGTCAGTTTGTTGATTTCAAACAAAATGATAATCAAATAATTTATGCTAAGGAAGGATTTTTAATTAATAAGGATAAAAAGCTTTTTAGGTTATTGAATGGAAAAATAATTAGTAATAATAATAACAGATTAATTAGTTTTGAATTTGATAAAATTGACTATGATTTATCAAAATTTTCTTCTCGTTCAATTAAGAAACCAAAAATTCAAGAATTGTCATCAATTAAATTGATTAAATGTACGATGAGTTTAATGTCCGGTCAAGTCTACATTGACGATTTATTTAGCTGTGAAAAAAATAAATTAAAAAATTTCAATCAAGAACTTTATAAAAGATTCATCAAACCATTCTACTTACCAATACTCACAATAGTGTGTTGTTTTTTATTAACTTTTTCAAAAGAAAATCACAATTATACTCTAAGAATTATTAAAGTTTTTATTTATGTTTTTTTAGTCTTAGTTGTCTCTGAAATTTTCATGAGATATATCCAAGACTCAACAGTATATTTACTATTATTTTTAAGTATACCATTTATTTTTTTTTCTTTTATTTATGTTTTTCTATTAAAGAGGTTAACTAATGTTTAGGACTTTTGATAAATATTTTATTTATTTATTTTTTAAAAAGTTATTAATTCTTTCACTGATATTTTTTTCATTGATATTTATTTTGACTATCTTTGAGGAAATAACTTTTTTTAGTGACACAGAATCAAATTTTTATTTACCGTTTTTTGTTGCGGCTTTGGATGTTCCATCTGCATTGCTTGAAATATTTCCTTTTATAATCTTAATTACTACCCAGCTTTTTTTTTTAGAAATAATTAAAAAAAAAGAAAATGAATTAATTAAGATTAATCAACTTGATAATTTTTACTTAATCAAAATACTTGCATTATGTGCATTTGTTTTTGGAATGTTAATAATATTAATTTACTACCCATTTTCCTCTAAACTCAAATTTATTTATTTTGATTTTAAAAATTCTTACTCAAAAGATGGCAAATACTTAAAACATCATGGAGAAAACGGATTGTGGATCAAAGATGAAATAAATAATGAAACATATATTATTAACGGAAATCTAAGCAAAACAAATTATCTTGAAAATGTTTTTATATCCAAGTTTGATACAAATTTTGAATTAATTGAAATTATTTCATCTAAAAAGGTTGATATTAGCACAAACCAATGGATTATTATAAATCCATATTTATTTAAGGATAATCTTCAAATTAAACTAGAAAATGATTTAATAATTGAAAGTCATTTTAATATTAAAAAAATAAATAGCACATTTAGAAATTTGCACTCTTTTAACATTTTTCAGCTAATCAATGCTAAAAAAGAAAATGAATTGTTGGGATACTCATCTCAAGATATTGATCTTCATCTTCTAAGAATTGGTATAATACCCATTTATTTCAGTATTATGGTAATAATATCATCTATAATAATGTTAAATATTAAAAAAAATAAGCCATATATATTTCATGTGTTGTTAGGAATAACCTTATCTGTGGTAATTTATTATATAAATAATATATTTAATATATTTGGACTAACAAATAAAATTCCTATTTATTTGTCAGTATTTTTTCCAATTATTTTTTTAAGCGTCACTTCAATCATAGGGTTGATTAGAATAAATGAACAATAAATTAATTATAATCTTAATTATTTTTTTTCAATTTTTATTTATAAATAAAATCTTTTCAAAAGAAATACAGTTTAATGCCAAGGAATTGGAAGTTATAGATGAGGGAAATCAAACTATTGCAAAAAATGGTTCTGTATTTATTAAAGAGGACAATATTTCCGCAGAAGGATCAATAATTAAATACTTTAAGAATGAGTCCTTATTAATTGTTAATGAGGGAAAGATTAAAAAAATTGATGATAATTTAGAGATAAATTCAAAAAATATTGAGTACAATATTAGCCAATCGAATCTGAATTTTAAAGATGAGGTTGAAGTTTACGACAATGCTAATAATCTTCAAATTAGTTCCAATGAGATAAATTTTGACTTGATCGAGCAAAAAATAGTTAGCGAAAGTGATTCTAAAATTATAGATAATCTTGGAAATATTTATAAAGTTAGAGAATTTGAGTATGACGTCGTGGATAAAATTATTAAGCTAATCGAATTAAAAGTTTTAGATTTCAATAATAATACTTATGAAATAAAAATGGCATTTCTAGATCTAGAAAGAAAGGAATTAGTTGCAAAAGATGTTGGTTTGAATTTTAAGATTTCAGAAAACTCGGAAAATGAGCCAAGATTAAAGGGAAGGAGCTTAATTAGTAATAATGAAAATACAATTATAAAAAAAGGAACTTTTACTTTTTGTAAAAAAAGAAAGGAATGTCCTCCATGGGAGATGAGTGCAGAGGAAATTAAACATGATAAACAGAGAAAAACTATCTATTATAAAAATGCAAGCCTTAAAATCTATGATAAAAAAGTCTTCTATTTTCCAAAGTTCTTTCATCCTGACCCAACTGTGGATAGACAATCAGGGTTTTTAATACCAAAGATGCAAGATAATAGTACAACTGGCTTATCTCTAAATTTACCATATTTTATTGCCATAGCTGAAAATAAAGACATCACATTAAGTCCAAGGTTTTTTGGAGAGGATAAGTTTTTGATCCAATCAGAATTAAGACAAAAAAACAGGAACTCAAATCATGTGGCTGATTTTAGTCAATATATTTCGAGTGGTGAGAATGCAAAAAGTCATTTATTTTATAATTTTAAAAAAGATTATAAGACTAATAATTTTGACGAAATTGAATTAAATATAAAATTAGAGCAGGTTTCAGATGAAACGTATTTGAAAGCTTATAAAATAGAGAGCCCTATAATTAAAAATACATCTAATCTTACAAATTCGCTGGGTCTAGATTTATATGATGAAGATATATCAATAAGTACTAACTTAGATATTTATGAGGATTTGAGTAAGCAAGATAGTGATAAGTATGAATATGTGCCAAATTTCAGTTTTTCAAAAATTTTAAATGAAAATAAAATATTAAGTTCTAAAGGATATTATAAAAATTATAACACAAATATTACTGAAAAGGTTTTAATAAATAATTTTGAATTTAATTCTACTCCTAGATTTCTCAATAACGGTTTAATTAGCGAAAAAAAACTGTTAATTAAAAATGTAAATTCAAGTGCTTCAAATTCAGATAAATTCAAAAATAAAAATTCTTTGGATGTGATGCCTACACTCCAAGCAAATTATTTACTCCCTTTAATAAAAGAAACTAACAATTTAAGTAGTACTTTAATACCAAAATTATCTTTAAAATTTAGCACTCCTCATACAAAAGATATACGAAAAACAGATAGACAAATTAATTATAATAATATTTACGATTTAAATCGATTAGGGGTAGATGATAGCAACGAAGGTGGAGTTTCACTCACTTATGGGTATGAATACTCTTTGACGGAAAAATCAAATTCATTGGAGAAAATGAAATTTGGTCTAGCTAATAATTTAAGATTTGATGAAAATAAGGATTTACCAGCAAATTCTAATTTAGGCGATAAAGTTTCTGATTTTGTTGGTATATTTGAATACAATCCAAATCAAAATTTAAAGTTTGATTATGACTTTTCTATAAAAAATAATATGAGTGATAAAAATTATGAGCTTTATGGATTTGAATTTTATTTAAAAAATTTGACAACTAGGTTTGAATATTTAAATGAAAATAATAGTAATTTAAAAACTTCATATTTAAAAAATGAAACTCGGTTAGATATAAATGAGCAGAACAGTTTAACTTTTGAAACTAGAGAAAATAAAGAAAAAAGTTTTACAGAATTTTATAATCTAATCTATCAATATAAGATTGACTGTCTAACAGCAGCTATAGAATATAACAAAGAGTATTATAATGACCGAGATTTGAAACCATCAGAAAATTTATTTCTTAAATTATCAATTATACCACTCGGTGGTATGAATACTCCTAATTTAAAATGATTTCATTTAAGAAGATTTTTTTTTTAGTAACGATATACTTTTTGTCTATTAGTTATAGTCTTTCAAATATCAATTTAAAAATCGTTATGAAAATTAATAATGAAATAATTACTTCATATGACATAGAACAAGAAAAAAATTATTTATTAGCTTTAAACCCAAATTTAAGGGAAATTGATGAGATTCAATTATTTAAAATTGCAAAAAAATCTCTTACAAAGGAAATCATACGAAAAATTGAAATATTAAAATATAAAGAATTAAAATTAGAAAATCCTCAGATTGGAAATGTTTTAAATGGCCTTATTCGAAATTTAAATTTTTCTAATGAAAAGGAATTTAAAAATTATCTCAAAAACTTTTCTTTTTCTATAGATGATCTTAAAAAAAAGATTGAAATTGAAAACGAATGGAAAAATATGATCTATTCGAAATATAAGAATAGTGTGAATATTGACAAAGAAGATCTTAATTTAAAAATTAAAAATTTTAATAAAAATAATTTCATTTTTGAATATAATTTGTCTGAAATTGTTTTCACAATAAAAAATAATGTAAATTATGAAGATGATTTACAAAAAATAGAGGATAGTATTAATAATAATGGATTTGAAAATACTGCAAATCTATTTAGTATTTCTGATAGTTCAAAATTAGGTGGTAAAATTGGTTGGGTTGCAAAAAAAAATTTGTCGTCTCAAATAATCACTAAATTAGAGAGTTTAAATGAAAATCAGTATACTTCTCCAATTAAAGTAGGGAATAATATTTTAATTTTGAAGGTAAATAAGACTAGAAAACAACCAAATAAGATAGATAAACAAGCTGAATTAGATAAAATGATAATTATTGAAACTACAAATCAATTAGAAAAATTTTCAAATATTTTTTATAATAAAATAAAACTAAACGCAAAAATAAGTGAATTCTAAACCTATTTTAATTGTTCCTGGAGAACCTAAAAGTACTTTTTTTGAAATCCTTTTTAAATCGTTAAATTTGATTAAGATTAAAAGCCCATTGATTATTATCTGTAATAAAAAACTTTTATATAAAGAGATTAGAAGATTCAATTTTCAAAAGAAAATAGAAAAATTTGATCAAAAAATAATTAAGAACAAAAAAATTTATCTAATAAATATTTCAAATAATAATCCACAAATTTACATACAAAAATGCTTCGACTATGCTTTTTCATTACTAAAAATAGGTTTAACAAATAAATTCATCAATGGACCAATAAATAAAACTAAGACTCTAAAAAAAAAATATCTTGGTATTACAGAATATATATCTCATTCTTTTGATCAGAAAAAATTTGCTATGCTGATTTATAACCAAAGACTTTCTGTTTGTCCTATCACAACTCATTTACCTGTAAGTCAAATTTCAAAAAAAATAAATCGGAAATTAATAAGAGAAAAGATCATTATTGTTAATGACTTTTACAAAAAATTTTTAGGCATTAAGCCAAAAATAGCAGTTACTGGACTAAATCCGCACTGTGAAAGTGTACTTAATTTTAACGAGGATGAGAAAATCATTCTACCAACTATTAAATCATTAAAAAAAAAAATAAATGTTCAAGGCCCTTTTCCTGCAGATACTATTTTTTTAAGTAACAACAGAAAAAAATTTGATGTTATAGTAGGAATGTACCATGATCAAGTATTAGGACCTATTAAAACCCTCTTTGAATATAATGCGATTAACATCACTCTTGGTTTACCGTTTTTAAGAATTACTCCTGACCATGGGCCAAATGAAAAGATGATTGGAAAAAACAAATCCAATCCAATTAGTTTAATTAAAGCAATAAAGTTTTTGGATAAGAGATGATAAAGGCCAAAAAAAGCCTGGGTCAAAATTTTTTAGTTGATCAAAATATAATTGATAAAATAGTAAATATTGTAGAAATTAAGAATAAGAATATTTTAGAAATTGGTCCTGGAACAGGTAACCTAACGAAGGAAATATTAAAAAAAAGACCAAGTAAATTTTTAATAATTGAAAAAGATTATGATTTAGTAAGATTGCTTAGAGAAAAATTTGAATCAAATATCAAAATTATAAATGAGGATATCTTAAAAATTGATGAAAATTATTTAAGCGATGAAGCGTTGACTGTTTACGGGAATTTACCATATAATATATCTACAGAAATTTTAATAAAGTGGATACTCAACATTAATAAAAAAAAAATCTGGTTTAACTATCTCATTCTTATGTTTCAAAAAGAGGTTGCAGATAGAATTGTGTCTGATTATAACACTAAAAATTACGGTAGATTAACAATTTTAGCTAATTGGAGATTAAAAATTAAAAAAATTTGTGATATTTCACCCTCATGTTTCGTTCCAAAGCCTAAAATTAAAAGTACTCTTTTACTGTTCGAGCCAAAAATTAATTTTGTAAAATTTATGGATACAAAAAATTTGGAAGAAATAACAAGAATTTTTTTTATGCATAGAAGAAAAATGATAAAGAAACCTTTTCTAAAATTATTTAATGGTAATCAGAATTTAGCTTTAAATATGGGGCTTGATCTAAAATTAAGACCTCAAAATTTAGATTTTGATACCTACTTTAATTTGACTAAAAAATATGAATTTTTAAGAAGTTAATTTTTCAACATGATTTCTTATATATTCGGGATCGTAATCCTTAGAGCCATTATTAATCTCAGCATTAATTAAATTTTTAATTTTCAAATAACAATTAATAAGATCGTCATTAATAACAACATAATCATAATTTATCCAATGAAGCACATCTCTCTCGAATTGTTCCATTCTCTCCTTAACAATAAGCTTTTCCTTTACATGTCTGTTTGATAATCTTTCTAGTAAAATTTCTTTACTTGGGGGAAGAATAAAAAAAGTAATTAATTTATAATCTAATTTTTTATTTTTTATCTGATCAGCTCCCTGCCAATCAATATCAAATAGAATATTTCTTCCTTTGTTCAAAGAGTTAATAATTGGAGTTCTGGTAGTACCATAATAATTTTTGAAAACTTTAGCATATTCCAAAAATTCTTGATTATTTATTAATCGTTTAAATTCTATATCATTTATAAAGAAATAATCTTTATTTTGTATTTCGCCTGGCCTAGGTTGTCTTGTTGTGTGAGAAATTGAAATTTCGAAATCTTCGTTTTCTGAAAGTAGGTTTACTAAAGTTGTTTTACCTGCTCCTGAAGGAGAGGATAGTATAACCATTATACCATCATTGGCTGAGGGCATTTTATCTTTTAGTTAGCTTTGCCTTCAATAAATTTAACAGCGTCGCCCACAGTCAAAATCTTTTCCGCCTCACTGTCAGAAATTTCAGAGCCAAATTCTTCTTCAAAAGCCATTACTAACTCAACAGTATCTAAACTATCGGCTCCTAAGTCATCTATAAAACTAGACTCTTCTGTGACTTTCGCCTCATCAATTCCTAAGTGATCTGCAACTATTTTTTTAACTTTACTTGAAACATCTTCTGACATATTGATCCTTTTTTTATTATAAATCGTTAATAGTTTAATTACTTAGATTGTCAAGCCATATACATGCCTCCATTTACATGCAATGTTTCTCCATTAATGTAATCTGATTGATTAGATGCTAAAAAGAGAACTGCATTAGCTACATCATCAGGCTCTCCTAATTTAGCAGAAGGTATCCTAGAAATAATACTCTCTTTATGCTTTTCTTCAATTTTGTCTGTCATAACAGTTCTGATAAATCCAGGAGAAATACAATTAATATTAATATTTTTTTTTGCATATTCAATTGCTAAACTTTTAGACATTGCAATAATTCCTGCTTTTGAAGCAGTATAGTTTGATTGACCTAAGTTTCCTGTATGACCTACCACAGAAGTAATATTAATAATTTTTCCTCTTTTATTCTTCAACATCTTTTTAATAGCAAACTTGCACATTAAAAATGTTGAGGTTAAATTTATATCTATCACTTTTTTCCATTCCTCTAAGTTCATTCTAATAGCTAAATTATCATTTGTAATTCCTGCATTATTTATTATACAATCGATATTACCTTCAAACTCATTAGAAGCATTTTCTATAAAAGTTTCTATTTTATCACTTTGTGAAATATCAAAATTTAAAGTTTTGACATTATTAAAATTTTTTTTTAATTCTTCTAACTTTTCAATTTTGGTACCTGATGCCAATATATTAGCTTCAAGTTCAGAGAGTTTTTTAATAATAGAATTTCCTATACCACCTGTGGCACCTGTTACAATAATATTTTTATTTTTCAAATCATTCATATCTTTAAACTTTCTACATCTGATTGATTATTAATTGAAGTGATTTTTACATTTTTATTTATTCTTTTTACCAATCCCGATAGAACTTTACCTGGTCCAATTTCAACGAATTGATCTACACCATATCTGATCATATTAATTATACTTTCTCTCCATCTTACTCGCTTCTCTATTTGATTAATAAGTAAGCTTTTTAAGTCATCAGAATTTAAAACTTTATCAGCAGTAACATTTGAAATTAATGTGTTGTTCGACTCTTTAAAATTTATTTTTTCAAATTCTTTTTTCATTACCTCAGTTGCTTTGGACATTAATTTACAGTGAAAAGGAGCGCTTACTGGAAGTTTGATATTTTTTATTTTTTCATTTTTTAAAAATATACTTATTAATTCTAAATCTTTGACTCTGCCACTTAATACAGTTTGTCCATCTGAGTTATCGTTTGAGATTTGTGCTTCAAATGTTTTTTTATTATCTTTTAAAATTTTTTCAATAGTTTCAATTTTAGTACCTAAAACAGCTAGCATCCCACCCTCTCCTCTTGGAACTGCGTTCTGCATAGCGTTGCCTCTTACTCTTAATATTTTTATTGTTTTATCAAAATCAAGATATCCGGCACACGACAAAGCAGTATATTCACCTAATGAATGACCAGCAAAATATTTTGCATCATTTAAATTTATATTAAATTCATTTTTAATAACTTGAAATATAGAGTAACTAATCAAAAAAATTGCAGGTTGAGTATTTGCAGTAAGATCTAAATCCTCTTTTGGGCCCTCTAATATAATCTTTGAAATATTTAGACCTAAAGAATCATTAGCCTCTTTAAACAATTTTTTTACAATCTCGTATCTATCAAAAAACTCTTTTCCCATTCCAACTATTTGTGAACCTTGACCGGGGAAAATTACTGAAAACATTTAAAAAATAAATTTATTTTTTTTTTACTATTGTAATTGAGCATTTATAATAGTATATCCTCACTTTTTATTAAAGAAATAATATGAACTTATACGAACATACAATCATAGCGAGACAAGATACGTCCCCATCAGAAATAAAACAATTAACTGATAAGTATTCAAAAATTGTAGAAAAAAACGAGGGCGAAATAATAAAAACAGAAAATTGGGGTTTATTAAATTTGTCTTATTTAATTAAAAAAAATAGGAAAGGTAGTTATATTCACTTCAAAATTAAAGGAGATGGTAAAGTAATCAAGCAGCTTGAAAAGAATGAGTCTATAGATAAAAAATTATTAAGACATTTGACTGTGAGAGTAAAAAAATTTGACCTCGATACAAACTATTTCTCAAAAAATGAAGATATAGAAAAATTTGATAAAAAAATAAAGAACTAGTCATGCCAAAAAAACAAAGTGGAAATAAAAGAAATAAGCAAAGTAATTTTGCCAAATTAAGTATCTTTCAACCAAACAAATACAAATTCAAAAAAACTTGTCCACTTTCTGTGAAAGGTGCTCCTAAGGTCGACTATAAAAATATAAAGCTACTTAAAAAATATATCTCAGAAAATGGCAAAATTCTTCCATCTAGGATCACAAATGTTTCACAAAAAAAACAAAGAGAGTTATCAGTGTCAATTAAAAGAGCTAGAAATCTAGCCTTAATATAATGAAAGTAATTTTGCTAGAAAATTTGAGGAGAATTGGATCTATTGGAGAGATTATTGATGTTAAAAGAGGATTTGCTAGAAATTTCTTAATTGCAAATAAAAAAGCCCTTTACGCATCCAAAGAAAACATCAAACAAGTAGAAAAAATTAAATCTGAATTATCAAAAAAAGATATTGAGAAGAAACAAGAAGCTAAAAAAATTTCTGAAAAAGTTAATAAAAAAGAATACAGTGTAAAAAAATTAAGTACTGAAAATAATGAATTATATGGATCAGTTAAACCAACTGAAATATCGAAATTAATATTTGAAGATAGTAAGATGGAAATTAAACCATCAATGATACAGCCTATTAAAGAAATAAAATCCCTGGGTAAATTTAAAGTAAAAATTTCTTTACACTCTGAAGTTGATGCTGAAATAACAATCAATGTATCATCTGCTGAAACTATTCAATAATTATACAATTTCATCCACAGCTTTATTTTAATTTAAAACTTTTGTAATTTTCTATAAAGTATCATCATGGAAAAGAATTTAAGTATTGTTAAAGAAAACTTTAAAGAATTACCAAACAATATAGAGGCCGAACAATCTGTAATAGGCTCAATTTTAGTAATTAATGAAATTTTTGATGAGATAAATACTATAGTTTCAAGTGTTAACTTTTATGATCCTATGCATCAAAAAATTTTCAATGCCATTGAAAGTATGATTTATAAAGGTTTGCTTGCAAATCCAATTACACTAAAAAACTATTTTGAAAACGAACAAGATGAAATTGATATCCCAGAATACTTAGTGAAAATTACAAAGTTTTCTTCATCAACCAGACAAGCAATTGAATATTCAAAAATAATTTATGATATGTTTGTCAGAAGAGAATTGATCAAAATTTCAGATCAAATAGTTGATGATGCAAAAGAAAATGACCTTGATATTACAGGTCAAAATATTATTGAAAATTCTGAAAAACTTCTCTACGATTTAGCTGAAAAAGGAACATTTAGTTCATCATTAATAAAATTTGATGATGCCATGAAACAAACTATCGAAATGGCTTCAGCAGCATATAAAAATGAAGGTGGGATAGTTGGTGTTCCAACAGGGCTAAGAGACTTAGATGATAAATTAGGAGGACTTCATCAATCAGATTTAGTAATTATTGCTGGTAGACCCTCAATGGGTAAAACATCACTCGCAACTAATATAGCTTTCAATGCCGCTCAAAATATTCAAGAAAGTGGCTCAAAATCGTCTGTAGCTTTTTTTTCATTAGAAATGTCATCAGAACAACTTTCGACAAGAATTATTTCTGAACAAGCAAGAATAGGATCTAATGATATCAGACGAGGAAGAATTTCAGATGAGCAATTTGACCAATTTTTAGAAACCTCTAAAAATATCTCTGAACTTCCATTATATATAGACGAAACACCGGCAATAAGCATTGCCGCGATGAGTAATAGAGCCAGAAGAATTAAAAGACTTCATGGTTTAGATTTAATTGTCGTAGATTATATTCAATTAATGAAAGGTTCTTTAAACAACAAAGATGGGAGAGTTCAAGAAATTTCTCAAATTACACAAGGATTAAAAGCTATTGCTAAAGAATTAGGTGTTCCAGTCCTCGCATTGTCACAACTCTCAAGACAAGTTGAGCAAAGAGATGATCATAAACCACAGCTAGCTGACTTAAGAGAATCGGGTTCTATTGAACAAGATGCCGATGTTGTTATGTTTGTTTATAGAGAGGGATATTATCTTCAAAGAAAAGAGCCTAGAGAAGCGACAGTTGAGCATGCAGAATGGCAAGCAAAAATGAATGAGGTTGCTCATTTAGCTGAAATTATAATAGGTAAACAGCGACATGGTC
>MDTB01023101.1_pt1 | contig 18127 bp, 14 predicted proteins | sample 811161 | NCBI WGS metagenome assembly MDTB01 (sample SAMN05326650, study PRJNA326480) | marine metagenome | isolation source: seawater | place: Mediterranean Sea | collected 2009
AATGTCTTGATCTGTTTCATTAATTAAAATGATAACCGGATTTGCTTCTTTATTTTCTTCAATAATTTTCAATATGCTTGAAACTGTATTGTTCCATCCAGCAATAATTAAATGATTAGTAAATTTATTTTCATCCAAATCATCATCTCCTTTTAATTTTTGAGCTACTAATACAGACGCGACAGCTCCACCAAGTAATGTAACAACACCAAAATTCAATAACATTATAATAATTGTTAAAAATTTACCTATATGTGTTATTGGACTTACATCTCCGTATCCTACAGTGGTAAATGTAACGATAGCCCACCAAAATGTGTGGAAAAAAGTATCAATCCAATTTGGTTCTTTACCTCCAAAAATAAAACTCCCTTCTGTATCTTCTACAACACTATCTCTAAACATATCATATTCAATATATGTGAGAGCAGACGTAGAAATAATTATCAGAAAAAAAGACCAAACTGCATATCTAAATAATTCATTTTCAATATAAGACGTCCTAATTCTTGATACTGTTTCTTTTATTGGAAATTTAGAATTCTTAAGATGTTCTGGGGTTTCTTCTTTTTCTACTTCAATTGACTGAATAGCTTCAATTTCAGGTATTTTGTTTAACGTATCATAAAGATCTTTATTCGCATTAAGGACTTTAGCTAATTGGTTGTCCTTTATTTGTGAAGAATCTGAGCTTTTTTTATCTGAGTTTGATTTCATAATCGGTTTTTTAAGCTCATTAATATAATAATATATTATGTTTAAATAATACCTTTGAAAAAATCTTAGGCATGATACTCTTGAATAGACTTTACCTCTATTTTATTTTCTTCAATGCGAATAGACCTAATGACTGCACTTGCTCCAGCTAAAGTAGTTACAACTAAAATATTTTTTTGTATACAAGATCTCCCAATCGATTCTTCGTCATACCTTGATTGCGCTCCCATTGGTGTGTTAATTACTAGTTGTATTTTCTCATTTTTAATTTCGTCAACAACATTAGGTCTTCCTTCTCCTACTTTAAAGATTGAATTTGCCCTTATTCCGTTTTTTTGTAATTCTTTTGCCGTTCCTGTAGTTGCTAAAATTTCAAAACCCATCTCGATTAAATCCCTAGCAATAGGTATTACATTTAGTTTATCTTTTTTATTTACCGATATAAAAACACATCCTTTTTTAGGTATCTTATTTCCAGCACTAATAGAGGCTCTTCTAAATGACTCTCCTAAAGTTTTAGAGATACCCATGACCTCTCCTGTCGATTTCATTTCTGGGCTCAAGAAAATTGATTCTTCAGGAAATTTATTAAATGGTAAAACCGCCTCTTTAACTGCCGTATAAGGATTTTTATCCCAAGGTTTTAAATTAAAACTAGATAATGGCACACCTAATGCAAGTTGGGAAGCAATTCTAGCGAGAGGAGTATTAGTTGTTTTACTTACAAATGGAATCGTTCTACTTGCTCTTGGATTAACCTCCAAAACAAAAACTTCACCTTCTTTATAAGCGAATTGTAAATTAATCAAACCTTTCACATTTAATTTTAAGGCCAGAGAAGTAGTTACATCTAAAATTTGATCTAATGCTTCTGTTCTAATATTATATGGTGGTAAAACACAGGCAGAATCTCCTGAATGTATACCGGCTTCTTCAATGTGTTGCATAACTGCACCAATATGAACAGTTGAACCGTCGGACAAAGCATCAACATCAAATTCAAAAGCATCCTCTAAAAACTCGTCAATTAGTATTGGATGCCCAGCCGTAACATCAGCTGAGCGAGATATATAATCTATTAACTGGCGTTTAGAATAAACTATTTCCATTGCACGACCTCCAAGAACATAACTTGGTCGAGCAAGTACAGGATAGCCAATTTTTTCTGCAACTTTTATAACTTCATCTAATGTTTTTCCTGTTCCATATTTAGGACAATTAATGTGTAATTGGTTGAGGATTTTACCAAACTTTTCTCTGTCTTCTGCTAAATCAATATTCTTAGGAGACGTCCCAATAATAGGAGCACCTGCACTTAAAAGGTCTTTTGCAATTTTAAGTGGTGTTTGTCCTCCAAACTGGACCAATACGCCATCAGGCTTTTCAAATTCAATTATATTTAATACGTCTTCATAGGTGACAGGCTCGAAGTAAAGTCTATCTACAAGGTCAAAGTCAGTACTCACAGTTTCTAGATTGCAGTTAATCATTATTGCTTTGACATTTTGATCTCTCAATCCGTATACAGCTTGTACACAACAATAATCAAATTCAATTCCTTGCCCTATACGATTTGGACCCCCTCCTAAAATAATAACTTTTTTCCCTTTTAAAGGTTCGATTTCATTTTCAAAATCATATGAAGAGTAGCAATAGGGTGTTTTTGCGATAAATTCGGCTGCGCAAGTATCTACAACTTTAAATGATGGTGTTATGGACTCTTTTTTTCTTCTTAATCTAATTTCATTTACGGTGGTTTTATAAAATCGACTAATTTGAATATCAGAGAATCCATCAGATTTTAAATCTCTCAAAGTACTCTTCCTATCTGTTAAGGCTAAGCTTTTTATCTCCTCCAAAAACCATGGATCAATTTTTGTTAAAGAATGGATCCTTTCAACTGTTTCTCCTTTGGCAAATGCTTCTCTGACTTTTAATAATCTAAAACTAGTTGCAAACCTTAAAGCTGACATATCTAGAGGTTTTGACCTAATTAAATCGGGATCTTCTCTTAATTGATTTTTTGCTTCTAAACCATCTAAGCCCACCTCTAAAGAACGAAAAGCCTTTTGAATAGACTCCTTAAAAGTCCTCCCAATAGCCATAACTTCCCCAACGCTTTGCATCTGTACTCCCAAATGCCCTGAAGCTGATGGAAATTTTTCAAAATCAAATCTTGGTATTTTGGTAACTATATAATCTAAAGTTGGTTCAAATGCGGCTAATGTTTTACCTGTAATTTCATTTTCTAACTCATCTAAGGTATAACCTATTGCTAACTTTGCAGCAACCTTTGCAATTGGAAATCCTGTTGCTTTTGAAGCCAAAGCAGACGATCTGCTTACTCTTGGATTCATCTCAATTATTATACATCTTCCGTTGGCCGGATTAACAGCGAATTGAACATTGGAACCTCCTGTTTCTACGCCAATAGTTCTTAAACAAAGAATAGACCAATTCCTCATCTTTTGTAATTCTTTATCCGACAATGTAACAGATGGTGCAACCGTAATAGAATCACCAGTGTGAACCCCCATTGGATCAATATTCTCTATTGAACAAATAATTATAGCATTATCAGAACTGTCTCGAATAACTTCTAATTCAAATTCTTTCCAGCCAAGCAATGACTCTTCGATCAATACTTCATTAATAGGACTAGCACTTAATCCCTTTTCGACTAAATCTTGAAATTCTTCATAATTATAAGCTACTGATCCGCCGGTGCCGCCAAGTGTAAATGAGGGCCGTATAATCATTGGGAAATTCAACTTTTCTAGTAAAAATTCTGCCTCTTTCCAGGAATGTACAAAGCCACCTAGAGCAGTATCAATTCCAACTTTATCCATTTCTTCTTTAAATCTCTCGCGATCTTCAGCTTTTTCAATTGCATCAACTTGAGCACCAATTAATTGAACATTATATTTTTCAAGAAATCCTTTTTTATCAAGCTCTATTGAAAGGTTTAAAGCTGTTTGCCCTCCAACAGTAGGAAGAATTGCGTCAGGTTTTTCTTTAATAATTATGGCTTCTAAAAATTCAACAGTTAGTGGCTCAATATAGGTTGCGTCTGCAATTTGAGGATCTGTCATAATCGTTGCAGGGTTTGAATTTATTAAAACAATCTTATAGCCTTCCTCTTTAAGTGCTCTTGCCGCTTGTGTGCCTGAATAATCGAACTCACATGCTTGTCCAATAACTATAGGACCCGCACCTATAATTAAAATTGTATTTATATTATTATTTTTTGGCATATTCCATAAGGTTTACAAATTTTTTAAATAAATATCGACTATCATGAGGTCCCGGACTTGCTTCAGGATGATATTGTACTGAAAAAGCACCACTACTAATTGATTCTAAACCTGCAGAAGTATTATCATTTAAATTAATATGAGTTGATTTAACATTATTTGGTAAGCTGTCTAAGTCTACTGCAAAACCATGATTCTGACTAGTAATTTCAACTAATCCTGTTTTTAAATTCTTTACTGGATGGTTGATCCCCCTATGTCCAAATTTAAGTTTGAAAGTTTCTGCCCCCAAAGCTAATGCAAGGATTTGGTGCCCTAGGCAAATACCAAATATTGGAAACTTCCCAATAATTTTTTTTACCAAGTCTATACCACAAGATACGGCGGATGGGTCTCCAGGTCCATTTGATAAAAAAACTCCATCTGGTGAAAAAGATAATAATTCATCGTAAGAGGTCTTTGCCGGAAATACTTTAATGTTACAATCATTATCTCTAAGCTGACGTAAAATATTAGTTTTTATTCCAAAATCAATCGCTGCAACTGTATATTTTTTTGAATTATCGTTTTTAAATGTGTAAGCATTTCTACATGTTACATTTTTTGTAAGGTCTAGTCCTGACATGGATGGAGATTTAGCTAATTTTAATTTTAATGAATCTAAATCTGTATCTATTGATGAAATTATTCCATTCATTGCACCGTTATTTCTGATATGTCTGGTAATTGATCTAGTATCAATTTTTTTTATGCCTACTACATTATTTTCTTTTAAATACTCTCCTATTGATTGTTCTGACCTCCAATTTGATGGGTTTGTAGATTCTTCTTTAATTATAAAACCTGCAACTTGAATTTTACTAGATTCAGTGTCTTCATTATTAATCCCATAATTACCAATATGAGGGGAGGTCATTGTTACGATTTGCTGTGAATAAGATGGATCGGTTAAAATTTCTTGATAACCTGTCATCCCTGTATTAAAACAAACTTCGCCAACAACTTCACCAATAGCACCAAAAGAAAGTCCCCTGCAAAACTTCCCATCAGCTAAAAGTAACAATGCTTCTTTCATAAATTTTATATTTTAATTAGAGGAAGGATGTGGTATTTCTAAGAAAATAAAAAGGTATATGTATTTTAATACACAAATTATCATAGTATAATTTGAGACTACTTGAATAAAATACAAATAAACTTTATCAGTTTATTTCAGTATTATTTTAAGAGAACTAAAACCTTACAATTTGTTAATAAACCAAATTTTTTCTCAACATCTCTAATTTTATCAGCATCAAAGTTTGAGACAGTTAAATTGACGGTATCATCGCTTGTTATAGCTTCAACAAAAATCGGGTTATTTCCTACACGGCGAAGGACATTCCCATCTTCTGGTGAATGTGCGTAACCAATCGGGCCTCTATTAACCGACCTTGACCTAGTATAGTGCCTAGGCCCATATACTAATTTATCAGCTTCACTAAAAACTTTTGGTACCATTGCCGGAACATGATAAATATTACGAGCATCAATAATTATCCCAGAAACTCTTTCTGATTTTGGTACTGAATTCTTTGTCATCAAAAATGTTGACTGAGAAATATTTTCATTTAAATGCCCACCAGCATCGATCAGTATTTCTGCGAGCCCAGACATTTTAACAGCAAGAGATATTGCAACTTCTTTTTTCTTAAGGTACTCGATTTCGCCTTGTTGGAAGGCACTTTCAACTAATGATTTAACCCTATTTTTTGTAAAATGGTCATCCAACATTAATTCACCAACCATTCTTCCATCAAAGTTGACTAGCTTTACTATATCGAACAGGTTTTCTCGTGCTATTGCCTTGGCCTCTCCCTTAGAAATTTTTAGATTTTTCTCAATAACTTCTAATCCACCAGAATTGGTTCTGCGCTCTACAATCAGGCTGGTTCCTTTTGCTAGAATTATTCTATTCTGGTAATCAATAAATCCATTATCTAATAAAATAGTTGAAGACTTAGACATATCAAGCCCGAAAATAAAAGTAGCTAAAATTTGGTAGTTTATAAAATATTTAAACATTATTGCTCTTTTTGATATAATTATAATTTATCAAAAATAGTATAATTAAACCGTATAAAAAAATAAATCAAAGTTTTATTTTACAATAGTATTAAATAATATAAGTGCCCTACGGTTTGATAATAATTACAAGTATATTAACATCACTTTTAAAATAAAATTATGGTCTTTTATAAACTATTTTTAACTTTATTTTTCCTTATTACAGTCGTTAATGCAGATGATAAATTTGATGAAGATCAAATAGTTATTATGCTTTATGAATATTTTATATCTGAAAAAGGACCCACTCTTCTTGGACACCGGTTTTATGAAACAAAAAAGAACATAATTATACAACTAGAGATAGAACAAAATGAACATAGTACCAATAATTCATTATTATTTGGTTTCAAAGCAATGAGCCTAATAACAAATATATCACAAAAAGAGTTTAATTTAGGTGTTTTAGTAATTCATTCAAAAAGTAGTGTAACTCCCGTTATTGCTGAAACGGATATAAAATGTGCTCAAAAATTTTTTTTAAAAAGTCAAATAGGTGAAAAAAAATGGCGAAAAAATTGTTTAACTGTAAAACATAATTAACCTCTGTGATGATTCTTAAATTTTCCCTTCTTTCTTTTTCAATTATTTTTGCACAAATTGAATATCAGGTACGAGATAAAAATCCAGGACTTTTTAAAAATCAGAGACTATATCATGTCCCTCCAAAACCATTTTTTAAAAATAGGTCACACAAATTAAGTTTTATAACTGATATCCCATCAGATTCGATTGTTGTAAATAGTTTATTCTTAAAAACTAATCTCATGAAGTACTATCAAGAAATAAAACTAACCAGGACAGCTGGTTCATATACTTTTTTATATAATCCAAAAGAATACCCCGGAGAAAGATTACAATATTATTTTATTATAAAAACAAAAGAAAAGTTATTTGGAACGCCAATTAATGATGATGGCAAACTTCAACCCGTAGATAAACTACTTATCGACCCAAAACAATACTTTGATCAACAGCGTCGCTTAAATAAATGATATTAGTTGATCGAATTAAGGAGTTGAAGAAAACTTTATTAGAACATAATTATAACTATTATATCCTAGATAATCCCATTATTACGGATTCAGAGTATGATTCCTTATTTAGAGAATTAGAAGAACTGGAAAAGAATAACAGTCATTTAATTACTCCTGATTCACCAACACAAAGGGTTGGTGCAAAACCAAACTCTAAATTTGATGTTATCCAACATAGAAAGCCAATGCTCTCTTTAGCTAATGCTATGAATACTGATGAATTAATTAAGTTTGATGATCGAACCAAAAAACTTCTTGATACCAATAGCGTTGAATATGTGGCAGAACCAAAACTCGATGGCCTCGGAGTAGAAATTGTTTACGAAAATGGCAATCTTATAAAAGCATCCACGAGAGGAGACGGCTATATCGGTGAAGATATAACTCAAAATTTAAAAACTATTCGAACTCTTCCATTACAACTTCGTGACTCAGATAAAAAAGTTCCTCGCTTATTAGAAGCCCGAGGTGAAGTATTTATTAAAAAAGATGATTTCCAGAAAATGAATTTAATGCAAAAGAATAAAGGTAAGTCTGTTTTTGCAAATCCTCGGAATGCTGCAGCAGGGAGTTTAAGGCAACTTGATCCATCGATAACAGCATCAAGACCTCTTTCCATATATTTATATGATTCAGGAATAATTGAAGGTTTGGAGTTTAAAAATCATATTTCATTTTTAGAGACACTAAAGCTTTGGGGACTTCCAACCAACTCTCTTTCAAAACAAATTTCTAACTCTAAAGGCTTAGTTGAATATCATAAAAAACTTGAAGAAAAAAGAAATACCCTTCCTTATGAAATTGATGGGACAGTTTTTAAAGTAAATGACTATCTATTTAGAGATAAGATTGGAAATCGTAGCAGATCTCCTCGTTGGGCTATTGCAGGGAAGTTTAAAGCTCAACAAGCAACAACTATAGTTAAGAACATTACGATTCAAGTTGGAAGAACTGGAGCACTTACACCCGTTGCAAACTTAGAACCTATATTTGTTGGGGGAGTTACAGTAACAAATGCTACTTTACATAATCAAGATGAAATAAATAAAAAAGACATCAGAGTAGGAGACACTGTAATTATTGAACGTGCCGGAGACGTTATTCCTAAAATTGTAAAATCAATCCCTAAAAAAAGAAAAGTAGAGTCTAATCCCTTTAAAATACCTCTAAAATGTCCAGTTTGCAATACAAACGCCTACTTCTCGCAAGATCAAGCTGTTTTAAGATGTCCAAATTCTTCCTGCCCTAGCCAAATAAAAGGTAGAATTCAGCATTTTTGCTCTAGGAATGCAATGAACATTGATGGCTTGGGTGAAAAAATTATTAACCAATTGGTAGAAAGAGATATAATCATTTCTGTTTCTGATATTTATTTTATTACAAAAGATCAATTATTAACTTTAGACGGTTTTGGGTTAAAGTCTGCAGAAAATCTTTTAGAATCAATTAAGAAATCTAAAATGACCTCTTTTTCTAAATTTATTTATGCATTAGGTATTCGCAATGTTGGCGAGCACATTTCAAAATTATTAGAAAATTATTTCAATGGTAGTTTAGAGAGTTTTATGATCTGTTCTGAATCTGAATTGGAATCTATCGATGGTGTAGGTATAATTGTTTCTCAAAATATTATACAATTTTGGAAGGATATAAATAATATTAAGATTGTCAAAACTTGTATTGCTTCTGGTTTGGAATTAATCTACGAAAGAAATAAAAAAAATAATTTATTTAGTGGTAAAAAATTTGTTTTCACTGGCTCTTTAAAACAATTAAAAAGATCAGAAGCAAAAGAAATAATTGAATCTGTAGGCTCAATTTTTTCAAATAGCATTAGTCAAAAAACTGATTATTTAGTTGCTGGTCCAGGCTCAGGGTCAAAGTTAGAAAAAGCAAAAAGTTTAAATATTAAAATAATATCAGAATTAGAGTTTTTAAAAATGATGAAGAAAAATGATGATTAAATCAATTTTTTGTATTTTAGCTCTAATAACAAATTTGTTTGGAAATGAAATTGCAGTAATAAAAATTGCAGATGTACCAGCTAAGAGTCTCTATGTAACTCAGCCAAATAATGAAAAAGATTTATTATTTGTTTTAAATCAAAAGGGGAAAATATTCATTTTAAAAAATGAAAAGCTTTTAAAAAATCCTTTTTTAGATATAACAGATCGAGTGCATGGATCATTAACACCTGGTAGAGAGAAAGGGCTACTTGGATTAGCATTTCATCCAAATTATAGTCAAAATGGTTATTTTTACGTCAATTATATTAATAAAAGCGACTCCTCCGTTGTATCAAGGTTCTCAGTGAGTTCAAACCCTGAAATTGCAGATAACGATTCCGAAAAAATTATACTAAAAGTTCAGCAACCTTTTGGAAACCATAATGGCGGGCACTTAGCTTTTAGCCCAAAAGACAATATGCTTTATATTGGATTTGGAGATGGAGGGAAACATGGAGACCCATATAATAATTCTCAAGACTTAAACACTTTATTAGGATCAATTTTGAGGATTAATATTGATGGAGGAGACCCCTACAGTATACCAATAGATAATCCTTTTTACGGGCAAAAAAATAAGAGAGGTGAAATTTTTTGTTATGGATTACGTAATCCATGGAGGTTTTCTTTTGACAGAATAACAAATGACCTAATAATAGGAGATGTTGGTCAGAATAAATGGGAGGAGGTTAACTGGAATACATGGAACGAAGCAAAAGGTGCAAACTATGGATGGAAAATAATGGAAGCTGATCATTGTTTTAATCCTGAAGAGTTTTGTGATACTTTGGGTTTAACTATGCCTATTCATGAATATCCAAACAATGCTGCTTACCTAAGAATTTTAATGGGAATGAATGAATCAGAGACAACAGGATGTTCTGTTACTGGAGGTTATGTTTTCAGAGGGAATAAAGCCTCCTCTTTTTATGGAACTTATATTTTTGGGGATTACTGTACTGGACGAATATGGGCATTTAAAAAACAAAAAAATAAAATAACAAAATTTCAAAATATAAGAAAAGAATTAAAAAAGACGAGCGAAGATTTACCACTACTTATTTCATCTTTTGGAGAGGATAGTTCTGGAAAACTTTATGTAGTAGACTACTTAGGTTCAGTCTTTAAATTTGCAACACGATAGAGAGGAGGTTTATATGATGCAAATTGGTCAAGTTGTTGGGGATATTATTCTTTTGGTTCTAAGTAACTATGAACCTCTCAAAAAAATTGGAATTGAAAAGGATAAAATTTTTGTGAAGGTAAAAAGTTATAATGGAAATGGTATGTGTATTCATAAGCCAGAATTTATAGAAGCATCGATACTAATACCATGGGCTTTTATTGTATCGATCGCTCACTTCCCTGACACTGATGGATTAGATTTTCCTGACCCTTTTAAACTAGAAATAGGTTTCTAAAGAGAAATGAAAAATTTAGCAATTGAAATTAAAGGTTTAACTAAATCCTATAAAAATATTGATGCTTTGAAAGGTGTTGATATAGAAATCAAAGAGGGCGAATTCTTTGGGTTACTCGGTCCAAATGGAGCTGGTAAAACAACGACAATAAATATATTAACTGGCCTCGTTTTTAGAGACTTTGGAATAACAAATATTTTTGGAAAAGATACAGTTAAACATTTTAGATATACGAGATCAAAAGTTGGGATTGCTGCGCAAGAATTCTCTGTTGACTGGTTTTTTTCAGTTGAAAAACTTTTATTTTTTCATGCAGGCTATTATGGAATATCAAAAGATAAAGCTCGTCCTAGGATTGAAGAACTTTTGGAGAGACTTGGTCTTGGGAAAAAAAGAGGGTCAAAATTAAGGCAATTGTCTGGAGGCATGAAGCGTCGCTTCCAAATTGCAAAGGCTTTAGTACATAATCCAGATATTTTAATACTTGATGAACCAACTGCTGGTGTTGATGTTGAGTTACGTAGAGACCTATGGGACTATTTAAAAGAGCTGCATATGTCAGGTAAAACTATTTTACTTACAACGCATTATATTGAAGAAGCTGAACTCCTATGCGAGAATATTGCAATTATTGATCAAGGGAAAATTTTAAAAAAGGGAACACCAAAAAATCTCACCAAAGAATATGGATCTGCTGTCATATCCATAAGTTCTTTAAACATTAAAGATAATGTTAAGTCTTTTAAAACCAGCTACAAATATACCATGGCTAATAATCAAATTAATTTTTCTGTTAAAGATCCTGAACTAGCATTGCCTGAAATAATTGAATCCTTAACTATTTCTGGTATTAAAATTCAAAAGATAGAAACTAATAAATCTTCATTGGAAGATGTTTTTTTAGACTTAACTGGTAAAAGGTTAAATAAATGAATTGGATCGGTTTAAAGACATTAATTTTTAGAGAGGTAGGTAGGTTTTTTTCAGTCTACAGACAAACAGTCTTACCCGGTCTAATTACTTCAGCTTTGTATATTGCTATTTTTGGATTTACATTAGAACAAAGAATTTCAGAAATTCAAGGTGTGCCTTATACATTATTTATATTACCTGGACTAATTATGATGAATACTTTAACAAATGCTACATCAAACACCTCATCTTCAATTTTACAGATGAAACTACTTCAACAGCTACCCGATCTTTTAACAGCGCCTTTATCTGGTATTGAAATTGCGCTAGCATATATCATTGGAGGAGCAGTTCGAGGACTTGTGAACGGGATATTAGTTTTACTTTTAGGGGTTTTTGTAGTTGGTATGCCTGTTTATAATCCATTAGCAACCGTACTATTTATTTTCCTGGTTTCTTGGGCATTTTCAAGTATGGGATTACTACTTGGTCAAGTAGCTGAAAGTTGGGATCAACTAGCCATGATGCAAAATTTTTTCCTCACTCCTTTGAGTTTTCTTGGGGGTATTTTTTATTCAATAAATATGCTCCCTGATTGGGCTCAAACTCTTAGTTTCATAAACCCTATTTATTATATGATTAATGGTATAAGATATACAATATTAGGTATTAGCGATTCCTCTGTTTATGTAAGTTTTATTATGGCCGTGTTTCTGACATTAATTTTTACAATAGCTGCTGTAGCATTAATGGAAAGTGGTAAAAAAATTAAGTATTGAGAAAAACTCTCTATTTTTATTTTCTAATATCTATTGCTTTGGGGCATGATCCTGAATTAGAGTCAGTTGAATGGAGACAGTATTATAGAATTGGATTGGTACAATCAAATTTATTTAACTCAGGTTTAAAAGGCTTTAGTCGTTTAAAAAGGACAACGTTAAAAACATTTAAAGACCTTCGGTTCTATATTCATAACTATGATAAAGAAACTGAGATAAGAACAAGATATAAATCAAGTCGCAGATTTATGAAATATGATGATATCTACTTTTTTAGCACTATAGTATATGAAAAAAACACAGTAGCCAACGGCAATCTCCGATACCTTTATAATCAAGGTGTTGGACATTTTATTGCTGATAAAAATAATTATAATTTAACTTATGAATTAGGTTTAGCATATGATAACTCTGATTATTTAAACAGTCAAATTCGAACCTCATTCTTAAAAAACAGTATTTCTTTAGATGTATTTTCAAGAAATATTAAAGGTAAGTTAGAAGTAGATCATTTTAATCAAATAAGTGAAAAGATTCATAATAAATCATTGTCTAGATTACAAATACTTGGGGAGTTCCAATTATCAATAAATAACTTATTCGATATAGTAATTGGCAGTTTTCAAGAATATCAGAATAAAAAAATCATCCATAATTCAATTTCTATGGCTTTTTCTATTTCAAAACCAATCAATTGGGACCTATGATGAATAGAATTATTTTTCTTTTTCTAACTATACCATGTTTAATCTTTTCAAATCAAATCAATTCCCTTGATCCAGATTTAACATTAGAGAAAAAGAAATTAGCAATTCTTCCATCGCAAAATGAAAATTATAAAGAGATTACAGAAAAGTTGTTATCTATTATTTCTTCGCAAGCAGCTTCAATTGGAAGATTTGAAGTGATTGATAGAAGTATAATAAATGATATTTTAAAAGAACAGAAACTTCAATTATCTGGATCTGTAATTGGAAAAGATATTGTTGAGGTTGGTGCTCTTGCAGCTGCGGAAGAAGCTTTAATTGTGGAAATTATTCATTTTGGACAAAAAGGTATTCCACTTAAAAATGACGATACAAAAAAAACAAAACAAGAAGATGATTCTAATGAAACACTCTTTTCATGGTTAATTAAAACATCTATTAAAACCGCAATTGAAGAAAGTAGAAAACCAGACACTCTCCAAATTGGCCTACAACTGCGTAACAACATACAAACTTCTATTGAAGCAAACATAAAATTTATAAATATAGAAAATGGAACTTTATTAAAATCTATCCCCATATCTGCTTCCTACACTGGAGGTAATAAAGATGCTTCTCTAATCAAAGTTTTGAATAACCTAACTTTGCAGGTAAGGTGGAAATTGAAAGATCTTTACATGATAAATAGTGAAGTTATTGAAGTTAATAAAAATAATATTACTATGTTCTCCGGTAATAATTTAGGTTTAAAGAACGGAACTATATTTGAGTTGAGTTCAATAGATAAAATAAAAACATACAAAGGAAGAACTGTTACTATTCCTGGAGAATCTAAAGCTTTAGTTAAAATTATTGATATTGGTCCTGATGCTAGTACCGGGAAAATTATTAGAAAATGGAAGCGCGTTAGACCTGGAGATAAAGCTTACGAATTAAAAAAATATCCAAAAATTACTGAAATGAATCTTTCTTTTTTAAGTAATAAAAAGTATGAACTTTCTGGTAAATTTATCTTTAATAGTTTTAAGGATATTTCTCCAAGCTTAAATGGTTATTTAGGATCTATAATTGATTCTAGAAATGAGATGAATGGATATTTAGGTGTTGGAGGAAATCTAAATTATGATATTTTGTCAATATTTGGGACTAAATACTCTACTTCATTGAGAATACCCGCTTTATTTGCATTTAGAAGTGATGATAAAGGTCATACTGTTGGCTCTTTTTTTTCAGATCCATCAATTGGTTTTGACTGGAGAATTCAAGTATCACCATATAAAGATTTAGTTCTTTCAATAAATTATACACTTACACATGTTCATGGCCCTTGGCAGTGGCAAAAAAATACGGGTGAATTAAATGAAGAAGGGAAAAGTATTACTCAAACTGAACCAGCAGTATGGAATACCAATTCCAAGCCAAATGTACAACCTCCTGGACTTTATTTTTCAATAGGCCTAAGAAATATTATTTTTTAAAAGATTAAAATGGGTTAATAAGCGTAAGCTGAAAATAAGATTGTGGAATCACCTCATTCTTCCAATCTTTTATGGATTGTGCCCATCCATAACTAAAGGTGAAAATTGGAAGAGTTGCCAATGACATAGAAATTCTAAATTCTGCTCCAGATTGGATTATGAACTCTTCTCTTCCAACTCCTTTATACCAGGCATCTCCAAAATCAGATATTAAAGCAAACGTTGGGTTTCCAACGCTTATAAATTTAAAAATATCAAAAATATTTATTGGTAAAATTGGAGCTCTTAGTTCTAAAGTCCCTAGATATGCCATTTCTCCGAGCCTTGATGGTTTGCTGAACCCCCTAGGTGACATATATTCACGACCAGGAGTAATTGATCCCATAATGTAAAAGTTAGGAATATCAAAAATTCCCAATTTTTCTTGATTTGGGGGCATACCACTTATTGATTCAAACCGATTCCTTGAAAATAAGGAAAATGGACCAATTTTTTTATTTAAATAAAGATCTAACTTAATTTTTGTATAATCAAAATCACCAAATAAAGTTTGGATTGTTTTTTTTATATTAGCATTAAAACCGTACCCCTGATTTGGATTGTATAAATTTCTTGCATGTGATCTTTTACTGACAAATGTATACCCTAAATTAATACTACCTTCTTTTCCAGATTGAGGGTCTTCAAAGGGGTTTCCATTCTCATTATTTGGGGTTAATTCTATATTTCTATCTATTATTTGAAGAGAATAGGTTAACAGATGATTATCTGTTAATGATTTGCCAAAATTGTAAGGAGACTTAATCCAAATTGAAAAACCATTAAAGGCTTCTAATATTATTTCTTTATCATTGTATAATTGAAAATTAAAATTGGCATTTCTATAATAATCAAAACCCCAAAAACTTTTAAGTGGAATTCCCGTAGAGTTTTGATACTGAAAAAAAATACTCGTATATTTATCATAATCACTTCCTAAAAGTGTTGAAAAAGTATGCCTCCCTAATACATCTGAGTACACACTGTTATATAAAACACTTCCAGCATCTGGAATAATTACTGTCCCTAAATGTCTTAAATTATTTTTGAAAGAATAATTTGAACTACTGAGTATTTTAACCGGTTTCTTAAGGTCTATTTTCCCAATTTTTTCTTCAGGTTGTTTTTCAATCCAGGAAGAAAATCTATCATTTATTTGTGGATTTTTCTTCTTAGCAACCCTTTCAGGATCAACTGAAATAATTTTTGAACTACTAGCAGTATTAAGAGTTATAGCTGATAAGGATTTATTCTTTTTATTATATTGAATTGCCCAAGCAATGTCCCCTGTATCTGTATTTTGGATTAATTCACCAGTATTTAAATTATACGTAAAAATATTAGGAGTTAATTCATACATACTTGTGAATGAGATTTTTCCACTATTCCTTATCCAAATAGGGTTAAAGTCTGCTTCCTTTGAATTTGTAACTCTAACAACTTCATTTGATTCTAAATCTAAAATGTAGATATCCATCCAGCCATCAGAGTTTGATTTTGAAAATGAAATTGATTTACCATTTGGACTCCACGATGGTGTAATTATTTGGATATCTCCTACAAAATTTGTCAATTGTCTTATATTTGAACCATCATTTTTCATTAAAAACAATTGGGAATTTGAATTTTCATGAGAGACAAATAACACATCTTTACCATCTGGAGAAAATTTTGGATAATTTGCTCTCATAGAATTTGTTAAAAAGGTTATTTTATTGGTTTTTAATTCATATTTGCAGATGTCAATTAATAAACTTTGATTCTTACCATAGTGATACTTTGGATAAATAATCGTTTCGTCATCTGGAGAAATATCTAGGTTTTGAATCAATTCTCCAAACCTTCCACTATCTAATTCTTTTAATTTCCATCTAGGCTTTGGTTTTTTAGCTTTTTCTTTCTGGTTTTTATTTTTATTTAATTTTTTTTGCCTTTTTGTAAAAATTTTATTCTCTTTGCTAGTATCTCTTGTAGCTAAAATTAATGAATTGTCTCTTTGACCCTTAGAAATTTTTCCAATAATTGCTATTTGTAGTGTATCAGCGAAATAATCGAAAAATTGAACTGTCTTTCCAGGAATAAGATCCTCAATACCTATATCTGAAATTGCTTCTTTTTGTGCTCTATTACCAAAATAATATGTATTCATGAGAAGTCGCCAGTCCTCATTAAATTGTTTTAACTTAATACCTGTATACTTTTTAAAAGAATCTTCAAAATTTAAAAGTCCAAATTTATTTCTATGATTAAGTATTTTAGTTATTGTTGAATCACCAAACCTATCTGCTAAATATAGAGTTTTAGAAAAACCATCATTATGAGGATCTCTGATTTTATGTACCGTGTTATTATACACATGCCCTTTATGAGATATATCAAATCTAAAAGGTCTCCATTTTTCAGTGTAATACTCTGCTAAACCTTCACTAACCCATGGAGGTATATTTGCATAAAGAATATCCATAGGACTTGGGATCCATTTAGGTCCTTTTATGGCATTGAAAAAAACAAGATGTTGAAGCTCATGTGCTAGTACTGTTCTCAACCACTTTTCATCGCCTGTCCACAACGCTGCATCATTTTGATCTACCCATATTATTGTATAGTTTGCAGGGACTGCAAAGCCATTTAAAATTTCATCTTCTTCAGTAAATGCTATAGATAACCTTGGAAGGTCATCTATATCCATTTGTTTCATTAAATTTGGTCTTATTTGCTCAGCAATATTTGCACCTTGAAAAGCAATTTTTTCAATTTTATCATAATAATGTATATCAAAATTTTCAGTTTTAATTGACTTCCATTTAATTTCTCCATGAGTTCTTTGGTTCATCATCCAAGATCCTGTTGCAAAAATAAATGAAATATTTAATAAATAAAGAATTATAACTTTTAAGTAATTCATAAACCTCTCAGGTTAAGCTTTTTTAGATCTGATTTTAATTTTGAATATGAACTATATTGAAAAGAATTTATTCCAAAATCCATTGCCCCCTGAACATTTTCTATTAAATCATCTATAAATATTGATTTTTCAGGGGTTGTTGAGGCTTTTTCTATAGCAATTTTATATATAGTGCTTTTTGGTTTACGTTCTCCTACCTCAAATGAATATATTTCTCCATCTGATAAAGTTGGGAAAACATATTTTTTTTCAATCTCATCTCTTATATGTTGTGGGTTAGTATTTGATAATAACCAAATTGAATAATAAGGCTTCAACAATTTTATTAGTTCGATTGTATCCTTTTCCTTCCCAAGTAAAAGTTTCCAGGCAGTCCAAAAATCTGATTCCTTTAAAACAGAGAATTCTTTTAAAGAATTTTTATATTTTAAGAACCAATCATTATTTGATATCAGACCTTTTTCATATTGGTTATGAATATCAATGGGGAAAGAATCCTGCACTTTTTTTTTATCAACTCTGGTGCATTTACTAATATATTCAAATGTTTTGTTTGGATGAATATCTATTAAAACACCGCCAATATCAAAAAAAACTGTATTGATCATATTATTATGACTTTTTTTCACAAATGTATATCTGCAAACTACTAGACTCGTTCATCCTATCTCCATCATATGAGCCCAGCTTCTCTTTTATTTTTAAACTTGAACTTTCAAATAGAATATCCATCTCATGAGGATAATACATTTTTTGCTTAAATGTA
>MDTB01106619.1_pt1 | contig 18124 bp, 23 predicted proteins | sample 811161 | NCBI WGS metagenome assembly MDTB01 (sample SAMN05326650, study PRJNA326480) | marine metagenome | isolation source: seawater | place: Mediterranean Sea | collected 2009
CCTCTTCAGCTTTTTTGATGGCTTCTAATCTAAGACGTTCTTCCTCTTCTTTAGCTTTTTTAATAACCTTCAACCTTAGGCGTTCCTTTTCCGCTTCTTCGGCTTTTTTTATCGATTCTAATCTAAGGCGTTCTTCCTCTTCAGCTTTTTTAATGGCTTCTAATCTAAGACGTTCTTCCTCTTCTTTAGCTTTTTTAATAACCTCCAACCTTAGGCGTTCCTTTTCCGCTTCTTCGGCTTTTTTTATCGATTCTAATCTAAGGCGTTCTTTTTCTGCTTCAATTACTTCTTTTGGAGGAATCAATATAATTTCGTTAAAGTCTTCACTTTTATCAAACGATGGTGTTAAAACTCTTTCTGAGGGTAATGGGATATCAATCTTTAGCTTTTTTTTGTCTTTAACTTGAGATTCTTGGGAAGTTAGATAACTAATATTAAAAAAAATTAATACAAATGAAAATAAAAATAAAATAACTTTATTATTCATGAATAAAGTATAGCTATTTTTTTAAATTTTTCATGTTTTATTTATGATTTTTTCAATAGAACTATAACTTGCAGTATTTGAGGCAATTATTGTATTTGTTAAATTTTTTACAGGTTTTACTATAGCCCCAGCTTCTTTAAGTATTAGACATTCCGCTGTTAGTTTTGAAATTTCAGTTTTATTTTTAATAAAATTATCAAATCTCCCACAGGCCAAATAACACATATCTAAACTTGTGCATCCACTTTTTCTCGTAATTTGTATTTGACTTTCGAGGTTTTGTTTTAGTGAACTAATATTTTCGTCATTATTTTCTAAGTCAATACTCATAATGCATTCATCAATTTTACTTCTTGACGATACTCTTATTCTTGTATCATTAATGTATGATCCTTTACCCAGGGAAGCGTAAAACATTTCATCTTTAATGGGATCATAAACTGCAGAAGATATTACCTTTAACTTTTCTATTATTGCTAGTGTAATACAAAAGTGTGGAATTCCATGAGAAAAATTATCATATCCATTTAATGGATCTAAATGCCAAACACCAGATTCGTTTGTTGTGTGAGTAAAGCTTGAATTATAAAAAATTACTTTGTAATTAGGCTTTATTTCGTTGAGTGAAGATACAAGATTTTTTTTTATTTTTGTGAGAGTTTTATCTGCAAAACCTGTCGTTCCTTTGATGGATGATTGAAGAGTTTCAATTTCGTTAAACTCTCTTACCAAAGTTTTACCTATTACCCTTAAGGTTTTTGTCACAATATTTAGCGTTGGGTCTAAATAAACCATCTTAATTTTTTGATTTTTCTAAATACTCAAAATTTTCAGAATTGATTAAAATTTTATCATTCTGCTTTATATGTGGGGGGACTAAAATTTTTAATCCTTTATTTGTTACAGCATTTTTGAATGAGGTTGATGCAGTCTGACCTTTAACAACTGCGTCTGCATACTCTATAATTACCTCAATAGACTTTGGAAACTTAACATTAATTACTTTTCCATCAACTGTCTCACAAATTAATTGCATTCCATCTTCTAGCAAAACTATTTTATCTTTAAAAATTTCAACCTCCAATTCAAATTGTTCATAATTAGTACTATTCATTAATGTAACTTTTTCTGAATCCTTGAATAAATAAGTTGATTTTATTTCTTCTGTAGAAAGTTTTTCAATATTTTCTGACGTTCTCCACCTTTCATTAGTTTTAAGTCCTGAAACTAAGTCTCTCATTTCAACTTGAATATAAGCCCCACCTTTTCCTGGTTTGATGATGTTAGTATTAATTACTTGAAGAATTTTATTAGAGTGTCTGATTACATTTCCATTTCGGAGAAGATTCGCATTAACTTTCATTCTAAATTTCCTTTTTAGTGATTATTTCTTTAAATTTAGTTGCTGACTCTAATGGTCCTTCTTTATAGTTCCATAAACTTTCAATAACAGCAATATTCTTTGCTTTATGATCAATTAATTTATTTATATTTTTATGATTTATTCCTCCTATCACTGTGTATGGGAGCCGTATCTTTTTTTCAAATGTTTTCAGCATTTTTAAGTTTAAAGGTTTTCTAAATGTTTTTTTAGTATTAGTTTTAAAAGCAGGTCCAAACGCAACATAATTTGCTCCATCCTCTCTAGCTTTATCGGCTAATTTCAGAGAGTCATTACAACTTATACCAATAATAAATTTTTTTCCTAATGCATTTCTCGCTTTCTTGCAATTTATATCTTCTTGTCCTAAATGTATACCATCAAAATCTAATTTCTTTGCCATATCTAAGTCGTCATTCACTATTAGTTTAATTTTTTTTTTTTACATAATTTTTCCAATAATGAATGATATTTATATATAAATTTGATGTTCAAATAATTTGATTTATATTTTGGTCTTAATTGTATGCAGTCAACATTCAGGATATCAGTAATCTTATCAATATTATTCAAATTGAAATTTCTATGAACTTTTTGAGGTGAAATTAAGTAGAAATTCATTATTAAAAATATTCTTTTTCTAGATATTTTTGTAATTCTTTTTGGTGCAAATTAATTTCATTAGCGTTAGATAGGACATGTATTTTTTTAAATTTTTCGAATAAAAATATTCTTGAACCATACTTTTCAGCTAAATTGATAACTTTTATATTTAAATTTACATTTTGAGAAAAGAAATTTAAATTTCTGATTCCTATTCTAAGTAATGATAATACAAATCCTGTATTCTCCTTACATTCCGCAATACAATTTAATTTTTCATCTTCTAATTCGCTAAAAATTTTTTTTAGATAAAAGGGGCCTTGCCAAACTAATTGTTCATAGGCATAAATTAAATTGAATTTGAGTTTATTTTTCTTTGAAATTCTTGATAAATATTTACCTTGATTTAAATTGAAAAAAACAAAAGTAGGTAGTTCATATATCATATTACTTAAACATTTCTCTAGAAACATCCAAAAGTCTGTTAGAAAATCCCCATTCATTGTCATACCAAGACAAAACTCTACAAAAAGTTTTATTTGTTACTTTTGTTTCATTTTTATCTATTATTGAGCTATGATGATTGTGATTAAAGTCGCAAGATACTAGTGGGTCAGAAGCTACCTGAAGAATGTTTTTGAAGTTATTTTGTGATGCCTTTGTGAGAAATTCATTAATTTCATCTTTAGTAGTTTGTTTTTTTGATTGAAAGCAAAAATCGATTAATGAAACATTTGCAGTTGGAACTCTTATCGCACTTCCATCTAATTTTCCATCAAGGTTTGGAAGAACTTTTGCTACTGCTTTTGCGGCACCTGTAGATGTTGGTATCATGGATAAAGATGCATTTCTCGCTCTTCTTAAATCTTTATGGAAAGTGTCAATAGTAGTTTGATCACCCGTAACAGAATGAACAGTCGTCATATAGCCTGATTCTATACCAAGCATATTATCCAATAAAAATGCTACAGGAGTTAAACAGTTAGTTGTGCAAGAACCATTTGAGATGATTTTATGATTATTATTTATTTTTGTATGATTTACACCATAAACTACAGTTATATCTGGATCATTTGAGGGCGCAGAAATGAGAACTTTTTTACATCCAGCATCAATATGCATTTGAGCTTTATTTCTATCAGTAAAAATTCCTGTTGATTCGATAACTAGATCTATATCAAGTTTTTTCCAAGGCAGATTTTTTGGATCTCTCTCAGAAAAGAATTTAATTTTTTTATTATCAAAGATAAAAGAGTTTTCTTCTTTTGTTATTTTTTGTTTTATTATTCCATGAACTGAATCATATTTCAGAAGATGAATATTTGAATCTAGGTCACCTATATCATTTACAGCTATGACTTCTAAATTAGAATATTTGCTTTCCATTAGCGCTCTTAAAGTTAATCTTCCAATTCTACCAAACCCATTAATTGCAATTTTTATTTTCATACTACCTTATCTGTTCTATTATATATCATATTGATTAAATACTAATTAGATTAATGTAAAGACATTGTGTAAAATAATTTTTAAAAACCCATAACTAAATTTTTTGAGATTAAAATGTCAATAGATAATATAATTATAAGACTTAATAATTTATTAAAGTCATTAGAATTAAAAAAAAAGAATTTTTCTGATGAAAAAAAAAGATCATCCCATGAAACCAGGGAATTTTTGAAGAATACCTATAAAACTTTAAGCGATATTATTGATACTTTAGAAACGCGAAAAAAAAAATAATGGTTAATTAATATGCCTGAGATTAAAATATACATTGACAATGATGAGTATTCACTTGAGTGTGAGTCAGGAGAGGAGATGGAATTAAAAAAAGCGGTTGCGGTGGTAAATGAAAAAATGACCGTTTTTAAAGATCAAGAAAACATAAAAAAAATTACAAAACTTGTAATGGTATCTTTACTTTTAGCCAGTGAATCTAATGAAAAATCACTATTAATTGAAACTGAAAAAGATAAAATCTTAAAAATAGAAAATTTAATTGAAAGACTGGAACACTTAGTTAAAGCTTTCTGAGTTAGAAAATGGAAAAAAAAAAATATTTAAGAAATTTTTTTCTTGAGAAAAGAAATAGTATTCCTGATTTAAAAAAAAAAACGTCAGATCTAAATTTCAAACTTTTAAATTTTTTGAAAACAAAAAAAAATAAAATTATTGGAGGATACTATCCTATTAGAAATGAGGTTAATATAATATTTTCACTAGAAAATCTAAGAAATAACAATTTTAACATTTTATTACCTAGAATAACAGAAGTAAATGCACCATTAGTTTTTTGTGTTTGGGCAAAAAAAACTAAGTTGATTAGAGAAAAATATAATATTTTTGTTCCAGAAACAACAGAGGTTGCTGACCCAGATATAATTATTGTTCCAATCGTTGTTTTCGACAAGTTGAAATATAGAGTTGGTTATGGCGGAGGATATTATGATAGAACTATTGAAAAATTACAAAAAAAAAAAATAGTCTTTACAGTCGGGATTGCTTTTGATGAACAAGAAAATATTAGTATACCTGTTGAAAAACATGATAAAAAATTGAATATTATAATCACACCTTCGAGGATTTTAAGTTAAATGAGAATATTACTTTGTGGAGACGTTGTTGGTCGATCTGGAAGAGAAACAATTATCAAAAATATTCCTCTGATTAAAAAAGAAGAGTCAATAGATTTTGTAATGGTAAATGGAGAAAATGCTGCAAATGGCTTTGGAATTACAAAAAAAATTTGTGATAGTTTTTATTCCGTTGGTGTGGATGTAATCACTACTGGGAATCATGTTTGGGATCAAAAGGAAACAATTAATTTTATTGACGGTGATAAAAGACTTTTGAGACCTGTTAATTATCCTAAAATAGCACCAGGCAAATCTTATGGAATATATTCTACATTTTTGGGGATAAATGTTGCAGTTATTAATGTTATGTGCAGACTATTTATGGATTTTGTTGCAGATCCTTTTGAATTATTAATTGAAAAAATTGAACAAATTAAAGATTATAATAATAAAGTATTAATTATTGTTGATGTGCACGGTGAAGCAACATCTGAAAAAATGGCAATAGGACATTTTCTTGATGGAAAAGTTTCGATTGTAGTTGGAACTCATACGCACGTTCCAACTGCTGACCAACAAATACTTGAAAATGGAACATTTTATCAAACAGATCTGGGAATGTGTGGAGATTATAATTCAGTGGTCGGAATGAAAAAAGAAATCTCTATAAGCAGGTTTAGACATAAATATTTAAAAAAAAAACTCGAAACAGCTGATGGTGAAGCTACTTTATGTGGTGCTATTATCGAAGTAGATAATAAAAGTTTATTTCCAAAAAGTTTTAAACAGGTTAAAATTGATGGAAAAATAGGATTAAAGTAAGATGGCGGGACATTCCAAATTTAAAAATATTATGCATAGAAAAGGTGCTCAAGATAAAAAAAGAGCTAAATTATTTTCTAGACTAATAAGAGAAATAAATGTTGCAGCAAAATTAGGAGTCCCAAATCCAGAATCAAACCCAAGATTAAGAACAGCAATTAATAGCGCGCTTGCAGCTAATATGTCTAGAGAAAATATAGAGCGAGCTGTAAAAAAGAATTCTGATACTTCTAATAATAGTCAAATTGAAGAAATCATTTATGAGGGATTTGGACCGGGAGGAATTGCGATAATTATAGAGTCATTTACTGATAATAAAAATAGAACTGCTTCTGAAATTAGAACAACATTTAATAAACATAATGGAAATTTAGGTGCATCGGGCTCAGTTAGACATCTGTTCGAAAAAGTAGGTTTTATAGTATACTCAAAAAATATTTCTCCGTTTGAGGAAATATTTGATTTTTGCATAACTATTGGAGCTAAAGATATTGAAGAAACAAAAGATTCTTACGAAATAACAACTTCTTTAGAAACGTTTCATTCTATACTAGAAAAAATGGAAAAAAAATATAATTCTCCAATTGAATCAAGTTTAGACTGGAAAAGTAAAGAACTAATTACAGTTAATGAAAAAGATGCAATAAAACTTTTGAATCTTATTGAAAAACTTGAAGACATAGATGATGTTCAAAACCTTTCATCAAATATTGATATCACTGATGAAATCATAGAGAAATTATCTTGATAGATATTGGTTCAATTGTTTTGGGGATTGACCCAGGTTTGAATAACACCGGTTGGGGTCTTGTGGAAAAAACAAATATGAGTTTTCGACACATTGCTAATGGAGTTATTAAGTCTAAACTTAAATGGAAGCCTGAAAAAAAACTTGAGAATATTTTTGATAATTTAGAAAAAATTATTTTGAATTACAATCCAAAACATGCTGCAGTGGAAAAAGTTTTTGTCAATATAAATGCTCAAAGTGCATTAAAACTTGGGCAAGTTAGAGGAATAATTTTGTTAGCTCTTTCGAGAAAAAAAATTCTGGTTGGTGAATATTCTCCTAATCAAATAAAAAAAAATTTGGTTGGTTATGGACATGCTACAAAAGAGCAAATGATAAAAATGCTTTATCAAATTTTTCCTGAAATTAAAATTTTTAATGAAGATTCAGGTGATGCTTTAGCAATAGCGATATGTCACTCTATGAATATTAGGTTTAATATTAAAAAGGAAATAAGGTAGTGCTTGTAAAATTAACTGGTTTTTTAGATTTCATTGAAGAGGATTCTATACATATTGATGTCTCCGGTGTGGTCTATAAAGTTTTTTTATCTGCTAAAGATATGAATAAACTGGGAAATTTGAGGGAAACTATTAAAGTTAATATTCATGAAATTTTGAGAGAGGATGCGAGATATTTATTTGGATTTTTGGAAGTTGATGAGAAACATATTTTCGAAGATTTAATAAAAGTTCAGGGTGTTGGTGGAAAAATGGCATTAAACATAATTGGAGTTCTTGAAGTTCAGGAAATCATTAATACAGTTAGAAATAATATTACAGCAAACTTCACTCAAATTTCTGGTATTGGTAATAAGGTTTCTCAAAGGCTTATTAATGAATTGAAAGATAAAATAGGAAAAGACTTATACTTAAAAAAATCTAATTCAAATGAATCTAAATTTGATAATAATTTATATAATGATTTATTATCATGTTTGATTAATTTGGGTTATAACTCTAAAATTTCCGAGGAAGTTTCGAGAAAAGTTTTAATTGAAAATAATCAAAAGGATCTCGAAAATTTGATTCCGTTAGCTTTAAAAGTTTTTAAAACTTATTAATATAAACTTTTTATATGACTGAAAATAAAAATGATTTAACTAAACCTCAAAAGATTAAAGAAGATAATAAGCAATTAAGTATTAGACCAAAAAATCTCTCACAGTTCATTGGTCAAAGTGGTCTGAAATCAAATTTGAGTACCTTTATTAAATCATCGATTAAAAGAAAAAAAATATTAGATCATATAATCTTTTATGGCCCTCCAGGTTTAGGAAAAACAACTTTAGCCAATATTGTCTCTCAAGAAAAAAATGTAAATATTCATATTACATCTGGACCAGCTTTTACAAAAAAGGGGGATTTAGTAACTTTGTTGAGTAATCTTTCCAAGGGTGATATTTTATTTATTGATGAAATTCATAGGCTTCCTCCAATTATTGAAGAAACTCTGTATCCAGCAATGGAAGATTTTAAATGTGATTATATTATTGGCTCAGGTCCATCAGCGAGAGTAATGCAAATATCAATCGAAAAATTTACGCTCATAGGAGCAACAACAAGATTGGGTTTAATTTCTAGACCTTTGCGAGATAGATTTGGAATTCCACTTCAGTTGAATTTTTATGAGCCAGGTGACCTAAAAGTTATTATAAATCAAGTCTCAAAAACTCTTGGAATAAATATTGATGAAGATGCTTCATTAGAGATTGCAATTCGATCGAGAGGAACTCCAAGAATTTCGATAAGATTACTAAAAAGGACTATTGATTTTTCAACTGTAAAAGATTTGAACTATATAAATTTACAGACTGTAAAAGAGTCTTTAAATCAGCTAAAAATAGATAAATTGGGATTAGATGAAATGGATCTAAAATATTTAAATTGTATTGCAAAAAATTTTAATGGTGGACCTGTGGGCGTTGAAAATATTAGCGCTGCTTTGCTTGAAGAAAAAGATATTATAGAAGATGTAGTTGAACCATTTTTAATTCAACAAGGACTTGTACAAAGAACATCAAGGGGAAGAATATTATCAGATGTAGGGTTTAACCATATTACAAAGTCATTAAGCTAGAAAATGGAGTCGAGTTTTGATTTAAAAAATAGTTTTAAATTTAATATTTCCACATACTATGAAGACACAGATAGTTCAGGATATGTTTATCATACTTCTTATTTAAGATTTGCAGAGAGAGCAAGATCTGAAATGTTAAAAAAGATTTCACCCAGGATATTTAAGAGTTTAGTAAAAGGTGATTTTCTATTTGTTATAAAAGATTTAAAAATAGATTACTTTAAGCCATGTCAGCTATTTGATGATTTACAAATTAAATCAAATATAATTGGTCATAGTAAGTGTTCATTATTAATTAACCAAGAAGTATTCAAAAATAGTGAAACTTGTGTTCAAATAAAAGTAAAGTTAGTATGGATTAATATACTTAGTGGACGACCTGTCAAAATGCCTTCATATTTAATTTCTAGATTTAATAGTTTTAAAATAGTATAAAATATTTATATGGAAGATTCTATTGAAAAAGTGGTGCTCGATGAGACTGCAAATAACTTCTCGATTATTTCTCTTTTCTTCGATGCGGATTTAGTTGTAAAAGTTGTAATTATACTATTAATATTTGCTTCTGTTTGGTCATGGACAATTATATTTTCAAAATTCTCAAATTTGAAGAGCTTAGTTAATGAGGCTAACGATTTTGAAGACCGCTTTTATTCAAGTGATACTCTACAAAAATTAGCCAAAAAACTTGGAAGCCACCCTACAAATCCATTGGAATCAATTTTTTTCTCAGGAATGTCTTACATTGATAAAATAAAACTTACAACGAGTAATAAAAATTCTGAGTTTAAGAAAAACTTGTGTGATAGAATAGAAAAAGAAATGTTAATCGTGGGTGAAAGAGAATTAAATAATATTGAAAAAAATATGAATTTTTTAGCTTCAGTAGGCTCGACTGCTCCATTTATCGGTTTATTTGGAACAGTTTGGGGAATAATGAATAGTTTTACAGCTATTGGAATTTCACAAAACACAAGCTTGGCAGTAGTTGCCCCTGGTATTGCTGAAGCGTTATTTGCCACTGCTTTAGGTCTAATTGCAGCAATACCTGCAGTGCTAGCTTATAATAAATTAAATGAACTTATTGGCAAATTTAGTAATAGATTAGAGATATTTACTACGGAAATGATGATAATAATTTCAAAAGAGATATATAAAGATTAACTTATGGTGATGAGACTAAAAAAAAAAAGTAGTAAGTTTAAAGATCCCATCTCAGAAATTAATGTTACTCCTTTTGTGGATGTAATGTTAGTGCTTTTAATAATATTTATGGTTACTGCGCCTTTACTTACATCAGGAGTTAAGGTTAATCTTCCCGAATCGACATCTAAAGTTCTCTCTGACAAAGATGAGCCTGTAACAATAACAATAACAAAGAATAAGGAAATTTTTCTTCAAAAGAAAAAAATGACTGAATCGCAATTAATTAAAACATTGTTTGAATTAAAAAAGAAAAATGAGGATTTAAAAATTTATATTAAAGGCGATAAAAATCTGAATTATGGTGAAATAATGAAAGTTATGGGAAATATTAATAAAGCTGGTTTTAAAAAAGTTGCGTTAGTAACAAAGTTAAAGTAAATACTTTGGTTTCAAAGAATGTATTATAGTTTTACTAAATCAATAATTTTTCATATACTTGTAATTTTTTTGTTATTTTTTATCTCTGATATACTTAATTTTTCAAAAAAGACTATTATAACTGAAATACCAATCGAAGTTGTTGATGTTTCTAAAAAAACAACTATTAAGAAGAAAGCCAAGAAAGAGATTAAGAAGAAGGTCATAGAAAACTTTACTCCACCTAACCCTATTTCAAAACCAAATATTCCAGAATTTATAGAGAAAAAAAAAGAGAGGAAAGAAAAAAAGAAAAAAAAGGTTGAAGTAAAAGAAGAAAAAAAAGAGATTAATAGGTTATCTTCAATTCTAAAATCAATTGACAGAATTAAGGTGAATAAAAATAATGAAAAAAAAAATGATGAGATTACCGAGCAGAGTAATTTAGGAATTGAGGAAAAGTTGACTATCAGTGAATTAGATATGATCAGAAGACAATTTATTTCATGCTGGAATATTCCAGCAGGAGCAAAAAATATTGAAAATTTAAAAGTTTTAGTTAAAATAAGATTGGATGAAGAAGGCAATGTCATTGATTCTGAATTAGTAAAAACTAATAATTTGAGCGATACTTTTTACAGAGCTGCTGCGGAAAGTGCAATGAGAGCGGTCAGGCACCCATCATGCAAAAAACTTAAAGTGCCGGTTAAAAAATATAATACTTGGAAAAATATAACTTTAAATTTTGATCCAAGCGTAATGGGAATCGGAAGATGATAAAATATAACCTTTTTTTATTTATTATAACTATTTTTTCTTCTCAAGTATTATTAGCCGATCTTAAGATCGATATCACTCAGGGTAACACTCAACCAATTCCCATAGCGCTATTAGAATTTAATTCTAAAAATAAAGAAAATGATGTGTTGTCAAAGAAGATTTCAAAAGTAATTTCAAATAATTTAGAAAGGTCTGGTTTATTTGAAATAGTTTCGAAGAATTCACTTTTGGAGGAGAAGATAGCTTTCAATGACAAACCGGAGTTTTCAAACTGGAGAGTAACTAAAGCTCAAGGTCTCGTTCATGGAAGAATAGTTAGTTCTGCGGATGATCAAATTAAATTAGAATTTAGACTTTGGGATATTTTTTCAGAGAAACAAATGGTAGCTCAACAATTAACAACGAAAATATCAAACTGGAGAAGAATATCTCATGTAATATCAGATATCATATACAAAAGGATAACAGGAGAAGAAGGTTATTTTGATACAAGGATAGTTTATATTTCTGAGTCAGGGAGAAAAAAAAATAGAAAAAAAAGACTTGCAATTATGGATCAAGATGGTGCAAATCATAAGTTCCTGACTGATGGATCATATTTAGCTTTAACCCCAAGATTTTCTCCTGCATCTCAAAAAATTGCTTATTTTTCTTATCACAATGGTGCTCCAAGAGTTTTTTTATTAGACCTAAATACCGGTTATCAAAAGGTTCTTGGAGATTTTCCTGGGATGACTTTTGCACCAAGATTTTCACCTGATGGAAAAAAAATTATTTTGAGTATGGCAAAAGATGGAAATACAGATATTTTTGAAATGAATTTAAAGTCAGGTAAATTGATTAAGTTAACCAAAAATTCTGGAATTGATACAGCTCCCTCATATTCTCCTGATGGAAAGTTTATTGTTTTTGAATCGGATAGAAGTGGTTCTCAACAACTTTATACTATGAAATTAAATACTAAAAAAATTAAACGTATTAGTTTTGGAAAAGGACGATACGCTACACCAGTATGGTCACCAAGAGGAGACACAATAGCTTATACAAAAGTTTTTGGCGGTGAATTTTATATTGGGGTAATGTATGAAGATGGAACAGGCGAAAGAGTAATTTATAAATCATATCTAGTTGAGGGTCCAACTTGGGCACCCAATGGAAGAGTTTTAGCATTCTACAGCCAATCAAAAATTTACAAAAAAAAAATCTCAAACCCAAAAATCAAGATTATTGATTTAACCGGAAATAATTTAAGAGAAATAATTACTCCATCAGACGCTTCTGATCCTGCATGGTCAAGTCTTTTACCTTAAATTAAAATTGGCAACAACATTGACTTATTAGACAGCAAGTTGTAAAAAAGTATGATACTTTAATTAAACTGAAGGAATTGTTTTATGAAGAAAAATTATATTTTGATGATATTGGGTTTATTTTTTATCGCTAGTTGTGAGTCAACTGGATCAACATCTAGTGGTGATTCTGCCCCAACTGGATCATATGCAACACCTGAATCTTCTACCGCAAGCCTTCAGGCATATTTACAAAATGAAATTGGAGACCGAGTTTATTTTGATACAAATAAACATAATGTAAATGCAGCAGCAGCGTTTATACTTGAAGCACAAGCCAATTGGTTAAAAGCAACACCCGGATTTACCGTGGTTCTAGAAGGTCATTGTGATGAAAGAGGAACTAGAGAATACAACCTTGCACTTGGTGAGAGAAGAGCCAATTCAATTAAAGATTTTTTAATTTCATTGGGTGTTGATTCTGGAAGAATTCAGACTATTAGCTACGGAAAAGAAAGACCTGCAGCAGAAGGTGGTACTTCAGAGGCTTGGGCTGAAAATAGACGAGTAGTTACTATTATCGGTGAGTAATAATTAATTTTCTATCAAGAATAAAATTAAAGGGTTATTTAGATAACCCTTTATCAAAAATCATATGAGTTATTTAAGGGCATTTTTTTTTTTATTTATAATCACGACGTTAATTTTAAATAAAAATAATTTGTATTCTCAACAAATTGATCCAGATGAATTTCTTGATAGATTAGATAGAATTGAAAGAAATATATCGGATCTTCAAAAAGGCTTAATGGGAAGTATAGAAGATAATTTAACGTCAGGCTATATATCTAGAAATGAGACAAGACTGGATGAAGTAGAGACAAAAAACCAAGAAAATTATGGTTTATTTGAGCAACTTGAAAATAAATTATTAGAAATAGAAAAAAAACTAGATCTAATTAATAATGATATTTCAATAAGATTTGAGGATATTGAAGATAAAATAATCATAAATAAGAAAAATTTTCCTGTTTTAGATCAATCCGCTGAAAAAGATGAGGTGATGAATAAAGAAGAGGTTATTAATGAAATTGATAAAGTTTCAGAAAATATCGATCCAAAATTAAAATATGAGAATGCTATAAAGCTTCTTTGGTCAAATAAACTTGATGAGGCATTAGAAGAACTTATAATGCTAAAAAAAATAAAGCCTCAAGATCTTATGCCTAATATACAATACTGGCTAGGGGAGGTTCATTATGCCAAAAAAGATTTTAATCAAGCGATACTTGAATTCGGAGAAGGATTAAAGAATTATCCTGACTCAATAAAAGGACCAGACAATATGCTTAAACTTGGTCTTTCATTTTCTAACCTCAATAATAAAAACGATGCTTGCAATGTTTTTATTGAACTTGAACTAAAGTATCCAGATGCTTCAAAAGATGTTATTCAAAGATCTATCAAGGAAAGAAATAAATTAGACTGTCCTAAAGAGTGAAAAAATGAAAGTTCAGCCAATTCTAATCGAAGAATTCAGCAGAATTTTAGGCAATATGGGTTACTTTGAGGAAAATCCTCATATAGCTATAGGAGTTTCAGGAGGTCCAGATAGCATCGCACTTATGATCTTAGCAAATGATTGGTTAAAAACCATTAATGGAAAGCTGACAGTTTTTACTTTAAATCATGGTATCAGAAAAGAATCAAAAGAGGAGTGTGATTATGTAAAAGCTATAGCAGAGGACAAGGAGATAGCCGTTGAGAGTCTAAAGTGGAATGGTAAGCAAAATAAGACAAAACTCATGCAAGACACTCGAGATTTTCGTTACGATTTGTTTGCTAACAGATGTCTAAAAAGAGATATTTTACATTTAATGATCGGTCATCACTTAGACGATAGAATAGAGACATTAATTATGAGAGAAAAAAGAATAGGAAATATTATTGGTTTATCATCGATCCCTTGGATAAGAGAGTATAAGAGTCTTCGAATTTTAAGACCACTTCTCAATTTCTCAAAAGATAGAATTATAGCTACATGTAAATTTCATGGTATTAAATGGATTATGGATCCATCTAACAAAAACCCTAAATATGAAAGAACAATTATCAGAAATAAGTTAAAAAAAGAAAATTCCCAATTCAAAGAAAGCTTAAAAGAAAAAATTAATCTTTATACTTCAAGAAGAACTGTATATGAAGAGATGTTATCAGACTTTTTTGTTAAGTTTTTAAAATTTAAAATATACGGAAGATTTTATATTGAAAAAAATGAATTTTTAAAATTAGAAAAGGACATTCAAATTGAAGTCTTAAAAAGAATACTTTCAACAAATTCAGGAAAAAAATATCCACCAAAACAAAAATCAGTGGTGAGATTGATTGATAAAATTAACGATGAATGTAATGGAATTTATACTCTTAGTTCGAATTTGATAAAAAATGATCAGAAAAATATTTCATTCTTGAGAGAAAGTAAAAAAACTTTCAATGAAATGAAAAATGGAATTTTTATAAAAAATGGAGATTCAAAAATTTGGGATTTTAGATTCTTGGTGAAAAGTACTAAACAAGATTTATTTTGTGAACCGATTACAATATCAAATTGGAAAAATATTAAAAAAATATTTTTTAAAAACCAAACTAGGAAAATAAGTTTCGAAATAATCAAAACTTTACCTTTGATAAATTTTTCGAAAAAAATGCTTATTCCCTTTGTTTCATCAATGTCAGATTTAAAAAATGAGGGAATAGATGTTATTTTTTATCCAAGTTCACAACTTACATCAAATAAATTTTTAATTATTAATTGAGTTTACAAATAATAATATTATATAGTTATAAAAAGGAGATGAATTGAATAATACAATAAAAAATATAGCAATTTGGGCATTGATTGGTTTTGTCTTATTTATGCTACTAGAATTTTTTCAGTCTGGTAAGAACTCTCAGCCCACTAACAACATATCATATTCTCAATTTTTGTCAGAAGTTCAAAAGGGAATGGTTGAGTCAGTTGAAATAAGAGGTAATAACATTAGTGGAAAGTACTCTAATGGATCTCAGTTTATTACATTTTCGCCCGGTGATTTAAATCTAATTGATAAATTACAAAAAAATAATATCGAAATTATAGCTATTCCTCCAGAAGGAAACTCTCCAACTTTATTAGACGTTCTAATATCTTGGTTCCCAATGTTGCTGTTAATTGGTGTTTGGATCTTTTTCATGCGACAAATGCAATCAGGAAGCGGAAGGGCAATGGGATTTGGAAAATCAAGGGCTAAACTTTTAAATGAGAAAAAAGACAAAGTTACTTTTGCAGACGTTGCAGGTATAGATGAAGCCAAGGCTGAGTTAGAGGAGATCGTAGAGTTTTTGAAGGATCCTTCAAAATTTCAAAGACTTGGGGGAAAAATTCCCAAAGGGGCATTATTAATAGGTCCGCCTGGAACTGGTAAAACATTACTAGCAAGAGCGATTGCAGGGGAAGCGAATGTTCCTTTTTTCACAATTTCTGGATCAGATTTCGTGGAAATGTTCGTTGGTGTTGGTGCTAGCAGGGTCAGAGATATGTTTGACCAAGGCAAAAAGAGTGCACCTTGTATAATCTTTATTGATGAAATAGATGCGGTTGGCCGTCATAGAGGTGCAGGACTCGGTGGAGGAAATGACGAAAGAGAACAAACATTAAATCAGCTTTTAGTAGAAATGGATGGTTTTGATGCTGCTGAGGGTGTAATACTTATAGCTGCAACCAACAGACCTGATGTTCTCGATCCCGCTTTATTGAGACCCGGACGATTTGATCGACAAGTTGTTGTCCCTAACCCAGATATCCAGGGCAGAGTCAAGATCCTAAATGTACACATTAAAAAATTGCCACTGGCTCCAGACGTTGATATCAAGGTAATTGCAAGAGGCACTCCAGGTTTTTCAGGAGCTGATCTCGCTAATTTAGTCAATGAATCAGCTCTTTTAGCTGCCAGAAAAAATAAAAGATTAGTTACTATGCTTGAATTTGAAGAGGCGAAAGATAAAGTTTTAATGGGTGCTGAAAGAAGATCAATGGTTATGACACAAAAAGAAAAAGAGTTAACGGCATATCATGAAGCTGGACACGCGCTTGTAGGTGTTCTTACACCAGGTAATGACCCTTTGCATAAAGTAACAATTATTCCTAGAGGTAGAGCTTTGGGAGTAACTATGAACCTTCCTGAACGTGATAGGTATTCAGAAACAAAAATAGAGATGAATGCTAAAATAGCTATGATGTTTGGGGGAAGAGCAGCTGAAGAACTAATTTTTGGAAAAGAAAATGTTACTTCTGGTGCTTCTAATGATATTTTACAGGCCACCCAGAAGGCAAGATCAATGGTGGTTGAATGGGGAATGAGTGACCGTTTGGGTCCACTTAGATATACCGATAACGAACAAGAAGTTTTTTTAGGTAAATCAGTCTCTCAAACTAAAACAATGTCAGATGAAACAGCTAAAATTATTGACGAAGAAACTAGAACAATTATTGAAACTGCAGAATCACATGCAAAAAAAGTATTAAAGAAGAATATTAAACACCTCCATTCAATCGCAAATGCTCTTCTTGAGTTTGAAACATTGAGTGGAAAAGATGTTAGTGAATTAATGAGTGGTAGAAAAGTAAAGACGAAAAATGAAAATGAGACAAAAACAAAAAAGACTTCAATGCCAACAAGTTCAAACAGAAAATCCAGGTCTAAGGGTATTGGAGTTAATCCCGAGCCCGCCATTGGGTCATAACTATATAAATTGAGTTTGAGAAAAAAAACTTACCTAAGACCTTTTTCATTCATAAATGAAAAAGAAGGAAAAATACTAAAGAAAAACAATGATGCCTTCGCGATTGGAGATGGCAAGAGATATTTTACTAAGATTGAAGTTATTGAGTTAGAAAAAAGCAAAAATAAGACCTCAAAAATTTTTGATGTTAAAAAATTTTTATTGGATAGTAAAAAAGACAACAGACTTATTAAACTCTTCAATGAAATTGTCACAAAAAGAAAGCATTTTCAAAATAATGATTACGTTATTTTTGGAATATTAAACGTAACTCCAGATAGCTTCTCAGATGGAGGAGATTTTATAGACCATAAAAAGGCTTTAGACGCAGCAAAAAAAATGTATAAAGAGGGTGCAGATTTTATTGATGTGGGTGGTGAATCAACAAGACCAGGAGCAGACAAAGTCGACGATAATGAAGAAATAATCAGAGTTTTGCCAGTAATACAAGAAATTAATAAACTTAATATACCCATCTCACTCGATACTAGGAACTCATCAACGATGAAGTTTGGTTTATTAGCTGGAACTAAAATAATTAATGATGTGAGTGGTTTAAATCATGATAGTAATAGTGTAAACGTAATCAAATACTCAAATAAACCTTTTATACTGATGCACATGCCAGGAAATCCAAAAAATATGATGAAGAAAAACAAATATAAAAATGTGACTCTTGAAGTTTATGATTTTTTTGAAGATAAAATTAGATGGTGTATAGAAAAAGGAATAAAAAAAAAAAATATTATTATTGATCCAGGTATAGGTTTTGGAAAGGATTCAAATCAAAATTTAGAGATATTAAAGAATATTTCTATTTTTCATTCTCTGGGTTGTTTGATTATGCTGGGTGTTTCTAGAAAAAGATTCATATCATATTTTGCTGATGAAGATATTCCAAAAAATAGATTTCCTGGTTCAATAGCAGCA
>MDTB01178699.1_pt1 | contig 18120 bp, 16 predicted proteins | sample 811161 | NCBI WGS metagenome assembly MDTB01 (sample SAMN05326650, study PRJNA326480) | marine metagenome | isolation source: seawater | place: Mediterranean Sea | collected 2009
AGGGTCACTTACTCTCTGTGCGCGAGGATATTCCAGGCCCATCCGACATGTTTGCCAAGGCGGCGTTCGAAAGGCGTCGTGATTTCCCAAGGTTCGCCGTAGACGAGTAGGCCGCCGTCATGGACGCCGTATCGTGGTCGCCGCCATCTTCGCCACAGCCTGCCGAGCTTGGGTATGTCTCCACCATTGAATTCGCTTTTACGTATCCGGACCATGCAGAACTTTCCGAACATCTTTCGAATCTGCCGGCCGGTATAGCAACGGGTAATCGGATTTATGGCCGTTTGCGGGCTGTTACCGATCCACTCTGATGCATTTCCCAGCCAGTTATGTGACCGGAATATACCGCCTTTAAGAATACCGACGCAGAACCACATCGAGAACCAGTAATTCACTGATCCCTTGCTATAGAGCATGATCACCGCTCGGCCTCCGCGGCGAAGAACGCGATACGTCTCATCGATGGCTCGCTCGGTGTCGTGAGTGTGATGGAGAACACCGTTCGAATACACGATATCGAATGTTTTGTCAGCGAAAGGAAGGTTTTCGGCGTCCCCCTGGGCGGCATTACAAATTGCATCTTCGCTCAAGAGATCGAATTTACGCTTGGTCGCTGCGGCCCGCTCATGCGTAACGTCGATGCTGGTCATTTGAGCACCGTATTTTGCAAACAGGGAACTGTGTCCGCCGGCTCCTGGACCGATCTCCAAGACTCGCAACCCTCTCAGGGCTTCGAGCGGCATCTCCACCACGGCAAGATGGTCGCGTAGCCGAAACATATGCTCTAAACGGCTGAGCCCCGCCGAGAGCGATTCCTTATCCAGAGCTGCGTCGTTATCGCCATAGGCGGTTCGATATACCGCCCCCCAGAAATTTTGAATGCCGGTCTTTGACTCCTGTGATGTCGACATGCGGTTAGTTAAACTTTCGAAATACCGGTCTGATCGCATCTCCCCGCAATGCGTGGTGCAGGCCGCTTTCGAGCGAGTTCGCACAGATTTCTAAGCTCTCCTCAGCCGCCTTCGCCGTTCGCCTTATTGCTTCGGCGTCGTGCGCCAGGCAGGGGGTGATGTAGGGCATCAGAACCCCCCGATTGATCATTTCTTGGTTGAACAGCGTGCGTAGCTCTGGCGACGGCGCACCGCCGTCGCCTCGGCAGACATATGCAGGGTTGCAGGCTATGCCGTATGCTTCAAAACGGTCCTCCATTCCAGTAGAAATTGCCGCTCCGTTAAGGGCGTCGACCAGCCTCGCGCCAATATTCCACATGTGATCGCAAACGCCCTCCGTCTCAAACACCCGGAGGGCGCCTATACATGCAGCTAGTGCGTGGTTTTCGGCTCCGTGCGTCGTGGAGATCAGGAATACCCGTTCACCGTCGTGATCCAGCCCGCCTAGTTCCATGATTTCGCGTTTGCCTACCAATGCTGCGATGGAAAAGCCGTTTCCCATCCCTTTGCCGAACGTCGCGAGGTCCGGTTTGATTCCATAAAAATGCTGCGCCCCTTTAAGGTGCCAGCGGAAACCGGTGATCATTTCGTCCAGAATGAAAACAGCGCCATTTTCCTGACACAACGCCTGTACGCCCTCCAGAAAGCCATCTGCGGGCGGTTCCGTAGTCGCCGCCTCTAGGATTACGCAGGCGATCTTCCCGGCCTGCCTAGTAAAGAGGTTGCGAAGGCTGTCGAGATCATTATATCGAAACGGCAGCGATAAATCGGATATCGCTGAAGGAACACCAGCCGCGCAGTCGGTAGTTCCGATAAACCAGTCGTCGTAGGAGAAGAACGGATGGTCCTTGCAAAACGCCACATACTCCCTGCCGGTATGGGCACGTGCAAGCTTTACAGCGGCCGTGGTTACTGTGGATCCGTTCTTTGCGAATTTTACCATTTCTGCACACGGGATAATGTCGACGAGGATCTGCGCGAGGTCGGTCTCCACCTTCGAGGGGCGCCCGAAATTCGATCCACGTCTGATCTGTTCTATCGCGGCGTTGTTGACCTCCGGCCGCCCGTAACCCAGCGACATTGAACGTAGACCCATAGTCCAGTCGAGATACCGTCCGTCGCGATCATCCCAGACCCAGTATCCCTCTCCTCGTTCTAAATAGGGCGGGGCGTTTGCCGGAAACTGGTCGTCGCCCTTAGAGTATGTATGAGCGCCACCAGGAATCAAATTATGCGTGACGCGGTTGGACCCTTTTTCGCTGGCTGTCATTTGGGGTCCCGCGCCTCCGAATCTTCTTCTGCGTTCAACAATAGCGCCAAAGTACGTTCATCTTGTTCGAACGAATAGGGCCAGATTTTTTCACCCCGAACCGCCGCAATGAAATCGGACATCTCGGTAACATATGGTTCTTCCGCGTGAATGTACCCGTCTTGCACGTCGCCCGGATCGAACGAAGTATTTTCCCAGCAACCGGTCTCAGCCCGCCACACTCGGATGGCATTTATGCTGTGATCCCATTCAACTGTCCCCTCGCTGCCAAGCAATCGGAAATGACGCACTGCAGGGCGTGCGAGAACATCGACGGTCATGTGACCCATCGTGCCTCCGTCGAATCTAAGTATTAGCTGGTAATTATCGTCGATATCGGCGTCGAGATTACTTTGTTTGGCTTTCATCGCTGCAAGCGATGTGACATCGCCGAAAATATCCGATAGCCAAGAAAGCTCAAACGGCACGATTTCGCGACAGGCGCCGGTCTTTGGGTTGGAAACGTAAAAATCTTTGTAGCTTTCCCACGGGTGCCAGTCCGGGAGGTACTGGCCGCTGTGATAGACGAAGCTGAGCGGCTTACCGACGACGCCCGACATGGCGAGTTCCTTGATTTTTCGCGGACCGTCGTAATAACGCATCGTGCAACTGGCTGCCGCAACGATCCCGGTTTCGGAAATGCGCCCAATTAGTGTCTCTATGTTCGGGTCAGCGACGCCGGCCTCCGCAAAGAACGCGATACCGCGATCGACCGCGCGCAGGCCGTAGGTCGCATGTGTATCGGGGGGAGTCGAGATGATCCACGCGTCGGTTTCCACGGCGAGGGCGCGCTCAAAGTCACCGGTGGTTTCGATTCCGTAATTTTCTTCCACTTCTGCGCGTCGGTCATCTCTCGGGTCATAGCCGATAATATCTTCATGGCCGAGGCGCTTTAGATTGCGGATGCGCCGCTTACCCATCGATCCGAGCCCGATTACAACAAATCTCATTCCGCACTCCGTGACGCTGCCAGATGCGCGGCATAGGTTTCAGCAACACCCGCATTTATAGTCACGATGTCGGGCCTGTTTCGAAGAAACGCCATTACATTCTCAAAATCAGGAGGCGTTCCATCGGCGGCCAGACCCTCAATGACAGCCGTAAAGAACGCATAATCTTCAGGATAATCGAGCGTCATTCGAATTTCGGGTCGATTTAATAACGGATCTGTTTCCTGCAACGCTTCCGACTTGAACGCAGGATTCTCTGTGAACAAATGGCCCCATACCTCGGTATCGCGGGCTTTTTTTTGCTCACAGACCCGTTCCAGCCCATCCCGGCTGACACCAAACCCCGTGGCCCCCAACGGCAAGCCTTCATACACAATAAAGTCCGGGCCTGTCGCATTTTGAGCAGCGATCAGTTTTTCGATATGGCCGGCCGAGACGAACGGGTCGTCACCGTCGACCACGATCACAAAATCGAGCCCATAGATCCGCGCCGCGTTGCGGTAGCGTTCGAGTTTGTCATCCTCGCTGCCACGGAAAGGTATGGTTCCCTCTCGCTCGGCGATTTCTGCAAGAATCTTATCGCGAGGATCTATCGACGTCGCTAGGATGACCGCATCTGCGTTTCCGATGGATTTAAGCCGGCGCAATAGAAATTCCGTTACGTTGGCGTCGCCCAACGGCTTTAACACCTTTCCTGGCAATCGGGTGGCTTTTTCGCGGACCGATAGCAACACACCCGTTTTCATGCGGCGGGCCCAGTCATGTCAGGGGTAAGGCCGGTGTCCGGTTTGATGTCCTGAAGCGCGATGCGGCCGACAATTTCATCTCGGCGCACCGGCGAAATACCCTCATCCGCCCGTTTTGCCGCGACCAGCTTGTCCGTGATTGTGTCGCCGGCTCGAATAGGCGCTGCAGCGACAAGACGTTTACGGACGTTGCGTCGATAAGCGGCCGATGATTCGTCGGTGCCGATATCCCCTCTGCCGATCGCCGATTCTGCCTTGCGAACTCGCTCAACGAAGATTTCGAACTCATCGACATTCAGCGCGGACTCAAAGTCCTCGCCTTTTTTGGCGCGATCGTGGGTAAGGTGTTTTTCGATCGCGACGACACCCAAAGGGATCGCTAGCAGAGGTGCGATCAGAGCGAAGTCATCTTCGGCATCTACATGCTCCGCCACTCCGACGGGCAAGTCGAACAACTGTTTCAGTCGAGTCAACGCCGCCAGATTGGTATCTGCTGGCCCGGTCGGGTAGTTTTGGTGGCCATATAAAAGAATTTGTTGACCGGCACCCGAGTTCTGCAAGATCTCGACAACCGTCTCTATTTCGTCCAGTGTTGCACCGCCGACTCTTAGATAAACCGGCTTACTGGTAGATCCCACCTGTGCAATGAAATCTTGCTCCTCGAAACATGCAGCGGATAATACGTAGGCATCCGGTACCAGCGTTTCGGCGAAAGCCAGACTGGCGTTGTCATTCGGCATCACGATTAAGTCGAGATCTGTTTTCCTGATCGTGTCGACCACGCCTCGCCAATCGTCGAATGAAAGAGATATTTCTTCTAGATAGTCGTATATCGGTTTGACGTCTTTACCCGCCGATACCCGGCCCGGCCCGGCGCCGTAATGGCGGACCATGTATTCGGGCATATGGGTGAAATGAATGCTAATAGCTTCCGCGCCGGCCCGTGCCGCTTTAGCGACGATGTCACGAGCGAGTTCGGTCGATCCGTCATGTGAGTATGCCATCTCAGCAATAATATAAATGCTTTGGTCAGTCATTCGTGGCCAATGTTTTAGTCGCATCGCGCTGCGCCATGAACTCCGCGAAGGCGAAATCGTGCTCTGTGTTAATGTCGATAGCTGCTTGGGGGGTGATAAATAGAGGTGAGAAACTGTTATGGTTCATGATCAACCCGTCTGCTGACGAGTTTAAGAGATAACCTGTACGCGTGATCACTACACATGTGCTTTCGATATAAGTAGAGGGCTGATCTTGGCTTCTTTCCGCTTTTTCCAAATTGGGAGTAGCGCGGCTGAATTCACCGTCCTCGCGTTTTTCCCACATGAAAGCTGGGAATTGGTTCACCGGCTCTAGAGAGAGAACTGTATCGGTCTCAGCCGTTTTCATAATCATGAGGCCCTCGTCGATGTATTTCGCTGTCCGGAAGGGAGATGTTGGCTGGAGGTAGGCAACGGCGTCTGGATATGCGTCGCCGGAGCTATCTAGAAACTGCAGACAGTGCTGAATAACGGACATTGCTGTTGTATTAGCGCTTGCTAGTGCAGCGGGCCGAAGAAAGGGTGTCTCCGCGCCGGCCAAACGCCCGAGCTCTGCGTATTGTTCTGAATCAGTTGACAATATGACCCGGTCAAGCTTGCTTTGCAGTGCAGTGTGAATCGCTCGCACAATCAGCGGTTCGCCGCCTCCAAATCTGCGGATGTTTTTCCTGGGAACGCGGGTGGATCCCGCACGAGCGGGGATAATTCCTATGATATTCATGGATCAGGACTGCGATGTTTTAACTTACCGGCAAATAGCACTTCCGACACATTTCCATTTGGTAATACTGATCCTCCGTATGAAGCCGTCGGATTTCGGTATACGCTTCATTGTGCCAAATCTCATGCAGCGGCTGTAGTTTCCAGTTCCCAACTATCGTCTGATCCTGATCGTCGACGCAGCAGATCGTGACATTACCGTTATATTTAAGAAACATCCGCTGGAACGGTTGAGCACACCAGAAACCTTCCACCTCTGGATATTCCCCAAACGAGTTCCTATCCCTTTCCGTATAAAAGCCATAGCCGACAGAATCGACAAGACGCTTCCACATTATCTTGATGCCTTCAAACTGCTCTAGCCATTCCGGTTCATTGTACATCACCATCGAAAGCCGCACTTGGACATGCGGGAATTTCTCATTCCGAAGCTTCACAAATTCATAAACGTTATCGATTACCTTTCCCAGTGTGGTTCCAACGCGTTGCTGCCCAAATAGATCGGGCGAAACAGCATCAAATGATACGTACATATTGTCGAGGCCTGCCTCAAGCAGTGCTCGGCCACATTCTTTAGTCAAGAGCGTGGCATTGGAATTCATCATAATATCGACGATCCCATTCTGTTTCGCATACTCGACTTGCCACACCACTTCTTTGTGAGCCAATGGCTCGCCCAAGTAATTCAGCTTTATACTTTTTGTGCCGTATTTAGATGCCTGATTAATGATGTCGGAATATTGTTCCTTTGTCATTCGCCCCAATTCACCAAAGGTTTCGTTGTTGATCATCTCTGTCCGCGGGCACATCGGGCATTTCAGATTACAGATGTTGGTTGTCTCTATGTCTAGATGAAGCGGAAAATCAGTGGTGATTTGGTCACGGGGGATTTCATCCCACATCTGCCGATATTCAAAATACTCTTTCGGTCGATGCTCCTTCCATTCTTCGCTATAGACCTCCTCTTCAAAGGAATGATTGGCATTAAATTCATAGTCATCGTTCGAATCTCCCTCATAATCGATATCTATAGCGTCGGCTGACGACGCCCGTGCTTCGGCGATGATAGTCACGGCGCGGTTGAGGCCAAGCGTCAGCACATCTTCGTTAGTTTCCGTTTTAAAGTATCGCTCACCCACCTTCAGATATGGGCCAAAACGCCCAGCCCCTGCAAAGATCAAGTCACCGCTTTCCGGGTGGGCGCCAATGGCCCTAGGAAGTGATAGCAGACGAAGGCCAAGCGCAAGATCGATATCGGACGGAATCTGACCGCGCAGCAGGGATTGCTGCTTAGGTCTCTCCTTGGACCCTTCGACTGTCTCACCAAGTTGAACGTAAACGCCAAAAGGGCCTTTGCGGATCGAGACCGGCAATTGAGTTTCAGGATCAATGCCGAGTTCTTTCGGGCCAATAAAGACAGAATCTTTCGACGCGCTAAGGCGTTCTTTGGTGCCATCCTCTACAGACATCGTCATCCTTCCAAATAGACTATTCACTCATTATGAGTGGGTATCGGGTGGTTGTGTAGTGTTCGATTATTCGATATCTGCGCTCAAATGATCCGCAACTCGGGTCAGCGCATCGTTGTCGCGAAATGGATCAAAATTTTCGAAATACCAGCGGTCCTGTATTCTATCGGGTGGTGCTAAGAGCGCAGATGTCACTGCCGATTCGTACTGGCCTAAATCCATGTGCAAATATCCCAGATCGATAAGTCTCTGCGAGTGGTCGGTTAGATCGAAAACCGGATAGTAGGAGTAAAACGGGCGTTGACGGGAGAACGCTTCTGCGGAAATCGAGCCTAGCAGACCAGCTCCACAAAACATCTTCTCGGTCAGCCAACCGGCAGAACAGACCTGTTCACCTGTCGGAGGGTATTCGATCATTAGTACATTCTCGTCATCAAACCAAGATGAGGTTCGCTGGTCATCGCGCAGCATCTGAAATACGTGCTGCTTGTTATGACTCTTGGGCTTTATCACGAGATACCAATCGGACGCTTGCTCGGTAGCAGTATGGAGTGCTGCCAGTACTTCCATCTCGATGGCCGCCAATCCTTGAACATCGCTTGAACAAAAATATCCGATTACGCGTTTACCTTCGCGAATTTTAGAGTCGATAATGTCGCGGTATTCAGGCGCGACCCGATTACTGTTCTGGTAGTGGCGATCGAACTGCAGATACCCAACAACATGATTTTTTGTATGGGGAGACCATGTTTTGCCGAACTTCGTTTCCGGGTAGGGCCCATTTGAATAGAAAGCGCTATATCCAAGGTAGCTTGTAAAAACACCTGGCGAATACAGGTTTGAATGCGGCCAGCGCACAACGCCTCCACCATGTTTACGGAACAAGATATCACGAAGTATATGGAGCTCGTTATATTCAACCCAGTCGAGGTAACTATCACACCTCACGGAATGAACGACTTGGCGGAGCCCAAGCGTTTCGCATGCTTGTTGCATCGCCATCAGGGCCAGTACGCCAATGCGTACATCGCCTGCATGCCGAAGTGAAATGGCAGCCAGACGTATAAACAGTATGAATCCCGGCAACAGCACATCGAACAACAATTCCCTGTATGGCACACGCACATTGCGCGGATCGACTACCGGAATGGGGCCGTCGGCGGATTCAGCCAACAAACCTCGCTCGCAAACCACCGCAACACAGCATCTCCCCGCAGCAGGCAGCCCCTGCTCGCGGAGTACGTCATCAATCACGCTCAATTCAGATAGTGGTGCTATGTCCGGCGCAGCGACTATCGATTTTAATGGCGTGCTAGCACCGCTTCTGAAAATCAGAAGATAGGAAATACGCAGTGCAAAGACAGTGCTGTAAACAGCCGCTGCGCAGAATATCCGGATAGCTGAAATAGCAGCATTTGGCCGATTCCATACAATAGAGACATCTGGCGCCACACTTTCAACAAAACGAAAGGCCACATTGTCAAGCGGGTGCGTATTCCAGGGAATGACGATCTCGCCAAAACCATACTGCTCAGGGGGATCAGATCCCAACGCTATGACCCTCGCCCGATTTTCAAGTTGGGCAAGATAACTTTTCTTTAACGACCGCAACGCTTCGCTGTCGCCGAGAAAATCGGAAAACGTGTTCCCAATGGTTGTCGCTCCCGCCGAATTGGCGAAGAACGCCTCTACACTATCGGTGCTGTGAAGCTGAACTGCGCCATCGAGAGGAGAATAAACCTGACCGGGTACAATATCGCTCGGGCGGACAACCCCGAGCACCCATAACCGGAACGACCTTATCAAATTTAAAAGCATGTATTTCCGACGCTAAATATTCCCGTCCGGCCGCTGAAGAGGCAGCTCAAGAATACGCTCTTCACCGTGAATGGTCTTCAGGTGCCGCCATTTGCGCGGACCGATCTTTTCCCAAGACGGCAGCTTCATCTCAGCACCGTTTTCTTGAGCCTGACGTCGCAGATTCTCTTCGTCGCCGACATAGCGTTCTATACTTTCCCAGAATTCGTCCTCCGAAACACCGGTTTTCTCGCAATACCGGTCAAGCGCACGCCACGGAAATTCACCGTCGTAATCACGAACCAGTTTAACCGCTTCATCTCTGGTGATTTTGCCTTCCTGAATATCTTTGGATGTGTATTTGGTTGCCCGTCCGAAACCGAATTTTGGCCAAATGATCCAGATATACAGATCGTACAAATCGTCATCGGTACTGTAGCCATAGGTAAAGGTGCCTGCGGCGCGGGTCTGCGGCATTTCAAACCCGCCAACGACGTTGAGCGCAATGTGAAGGTGGTGATTGTTTGTCCAAGGGGTGTAATCACTGAAAAACAGTCGCTGGAGGCCTATATCCGCCATTTCCTCATCAGTGGGATCGATATATGGCGCTATTTCGTGATCCGTCAGCCCGTACTTACCCCATTCCTGTGGCTCCAGAAATTTTGACTTGTCGCTCTTGATTCGCGACATAACGCCCTTGTTGTCGAGTTCCGTAAATTCCGCACTCGTAGACCCGCCATATTCGCGTTCACCATTTTCACCATACAAAATCAGCGGAATTCTCATTTGCAGGGCAAGCCGCGTGATCATCGGAAACAACATGTATAGGAACGGGTAGCTGATTGGGTCAGCATGTTCTGTGAGGCCAATGCGCGATAACTTTGTCTGGATCGTCTGATTAGGGATAAAGCTCAATACATCGACCGGTAGACGTTCGGCTAGGTTGCGCAGATTTGCCCGGCCGACATCCGTCCCAAGGTACGGCGCAATATTTATGCAAAGCGGTTGCAATTCCAGTTCATTGATGGCGTACCAAGTCTGAAAAGTAGAGTCTTTTCCGCCGCTTACCGGGATCACGCAGTCATACTTCCGATCTGGACTGCGTTGAACGATGGAATTCGCTAATGTTTTAAATTCTGCTGCCTTCGCATCCCAGTCGATCAATTTTTTTTCTTCTGATCGGCGACATCCATTACACACATTATCGCTGTCGAACTGGATCCGCGGACGCGTGTTCGGATGGGTGCATTTGGTGCAATATTCCATTGTTTCAGTGACTTTCTCTCATTTTGATATGCATGGATGCGTTACATGAAATTCCACATTGGAAAATTAAGACCCTGGCCGGCGATGTGTTTCTTGGCATTGATCAGACCATCACCAATAAAGTGAAAAATATTGGCGGCTGACACGGCGGCTGCATGCCCCATAGTCACCCCGTCAGCGAGATGACCAAATTCACCGACCCCACCCGATGCTATAATCGGAATGGAAACTGCATCGACAACGCTGCGAACCAGTTCCAGATCATAGCCGCTGCCGCAACCGTCTTGATCGATCGACGTTAGAAATATCTCTCCCGCGCCGAGTTCTTCGACCCTCCGGGCCCAGTCCAGAACCTCGAAACCCGTGTGACGCGTACCCCAATTATCTAGAACCTGATATCCGTCGCGCGAACGTCGGACGTCGATCGACGACACTATACACTGAGCGCCATAGACCGCCGCTGCCTCGGACAAAAACGTAGGATTGGCAAAGGTTTGGCTGTTTATTACGACCTTGTCGGCACCGGTATCGAGCAGAAATTGAATATGGTCGCGCGTGGTAATGCCGCCGCCTGCGCTTATGGGAACAAAACACAGTTTTGCCAATTTCAAAAGATGTTCTGAGAAGCGTTCGACGCTTTTGTTCTCACGCGAGACATTGAGGATTACCAACTCATCAATCGCTTGAAAATTCAGATAGCGCCGAATCCAGTCCAACTCTCCAACAGGTTGCAGCTTGAAATTACGGCTATTGAAAAACACGCCATCATTGTTCATGAGCAGGCACAGGATCATCCGCTGCTTCAGCATGTTTCAGGAATCCACTCGGCAAAATTTCGCAATAGTTGAAGCCCTACAGTCTGACTTTTCTCTGGGTGAAACTGGGTACCAAGAATGTTTCTCGTTTCGATTGCAGCAACAAATTCCCCGCCATATTCGCACCGGCCCGAAACGTAGCCATCGCCGACTTCCATCCTGTAGCTGTGCAGGAAATAAAAATCACTCTCCTGGGGCAGGCTGCGGAACAGGACTGATTCTGACCTATGGGAAACATTGTTGAACCCAACGTGAGGAACCTTCAGATCGTTATCGACTGCCACAATTTTGCGTACCCGCCCTGGAATCCACCCAAGCCCGGTTTGCTCTCCATCTTCCTCGCTCATTTCAGCCATCAGCTGAAAGCCCAGACATATTCCGAGAACTGGAACACCGCGATCCATGACTGCCTCCGTTAGCGGTTCGACAAGCCCGCGCTGCCGGATAGCCTCCATTCCTGCAGCAAACGAACCAACGCCCGGAAAAATTAACTTGGAGGCGCTGACTATATCTGCCGGCGCATGCGTTACGGTGACCTCACAACCGATGAATTCCAGCGCATTCCGGACGGAATGCCGGTTGGCAACGCCGGTATCGACCACGACAACCTTCTTATCAGTCACTGGCCATTACCTGCCAAAAACACACGTTTAGATTGATTTCTCGAAATGTCTGCATTGGGTCACATTACACCCACTTGACCGGAACATTCAGGGCCGCTGCTTTGAGCAAAAAGAGAATATTTCCTAGCTGGCGCTGGCTCTAACCGGAACATCGATCCCGTAATATCCTGCACGGGCCGTTTCCCGCACAAAATATAGCGGATTGTGTTTACGTACGATCATGCCGATGCCCTGCATCGACGTGCCCAATTGTTTGTAGGCATGCAGCAATTTGTTCAGCTGCATTTCGTCATATCCGAAGGTAACCGCAACAGGTTCATTCCACCGGTAATCACTGAGCGGCCGGGTATGACGATCCGCTTCCCAGGCGGTCATATCGTGAAGGAACTTTTCTTCAACAGTGCTTTGAATTTCGGTAGGATCGAGCGGCAAGCGCCGTTTGTGATAAATATAGCGAGCAACTTCGCCTATTTCCTCGCGGATCCGGGCGGCATCGCTGTCGGGGGCCCCTTCGACAGCCATTTCAGTTGCAATCCCTATGCCGTAATCCAGAAAATCCCGGAACGCCCCTGTCATGCAAATCGCCCGGAACTTGAACAGGACATTGTCACCCAGTTCGCCATTAACAAAGAGATCAATATTGTCGGCACTGCGGAAAAAGTCAGTCGCTTCTTCGCGCGAATCCCACAACTCGGCACCGGTCGCCTCAATGAAATCGTCATAGATCTTCCTGACGGATTCCGGCGCACCCGGCATTTCAATCTGGCTTTTACGGATCCAGTCGAACGGCGAGATGCCGTAAAGCCGGAGATAATGTCGTATTTCGAGCATCGCATCATCGGAATGATAGCACTGCATCATGAAATGCAGTCCACGCGCCTCAAGGTAGTCATCGTAGGAAAACGTACTGTTGGCAACGCAGATTTCTTCCATCTCCAGCGCCTTAACGCCGCCGAATTCTCCATAGTAATTCGGCACGGGGCGCCATTTCGACACCATCTGGAATTCTTGGCGCGACGCGGTGCCTGACATTTCAGTGTCGTCGAGCAGGATCAGCTGGAACGGACACACATAATCCATGTCCATGTCGACGAGCTCCTTGAGCCCGGATATATGGGAATCCAGCGTCTCGCCTGGCAGCGGTACGATGACGGCACTGAACGCGCGCGTCGTCTTGGAAAGTTCCTGAGTATTCTCAACAGCCTCTTTCAGACCGTCGACCGAAATGTTCTGGCGGCGGATATTTTTCAGGACTTCGTCATCCATTGACTGTACCTGGAGCGAAATCGACAGCGCCCCGCGGGTTAGACGGGCGCATTCAGTGACACGATCGACACGGTTCTTACCCGATGACACAACGATATCGAACGGCCAGCTGTATTCGTCCTGCAGACGACGAAGCACCTTGCAGGTTTCAATATCCTGTTCGTACATGCCGAAATTAGAGTCGGTGATCGACAGCGACCATTCTGGCGTTACACGCTCAGCGATATATTCGAGCTCTGCTGTGATCCGATCTAGCGAAAAGCGCCGCACCTTGGTGTGATAAGCCTGCCCTTCCACGCAAAACGTGCAAGTAAACGGACAGCCGCGGTTAGTCTGGATCATCGGCTGCAAGCCCATTTCCAGGAACGGGTCCATCAAACCCGTGAGATACGGTGACGGAATTTCATCGAGTTCTATCAGGCGGTCGAAAAAATGTCCGGCGACGAGGCTATCAGTTTTCCGGTCGAGGAAATGCACACCCGCCACAGCGCCTTGCTGCGCTCTGGAGAGATCACCTTCCGCCTCGATCAACCGTTCGGTGAGGCTCAAGAAACCCTGTTCTCCCTCCATATAGACGTGAAAATCAACGCCGGCATTACGGTGAAAGAATTCCCGCTGCGTTTCCATTTCACGCGGATAATTGGGCCCTCCCATAACCGTTATGAGGTTTGGGTTCTTTTCTTTGAACGATCTCAACAGCGATGAAGAAAGATTGTGGGTCCAAGAATAGTTGCTCAGTGCTATCATATCCGGGTTTTCCCGGTCGGCCGCTTCGATCAGATCGTCCGGCCGTTTGAATAATCTGACATCGACGGCACTGCCCAACCGCTTCTCTAGAAAGGCGGCCACAAAACCAACAGGCATAGGGCACATTCTGTTCCCGACGCCGTCGCCCGAATAGAGCATGTCACCCATAAAAATCTTAAGCATTTAGTCTCTCCCGAAGACTTGGTTTAGTTGTTTTTGTAGTGAAAGCAACCCCATCATTTCCACCCACACTCATAGCTTTTTTGATCGACTGAACCCATCATGAACTTGTGAATCTAACGGCCGGTACACCGCTCGGCCAAGTGCGTGTCGCGGTCAAAGTCTGGTCATCGCCAAAGTAGTCGAAAAGTTTCCAATTGGCTGACGCCAATTCAAAAATATGTGATTCTCCAGGCGTAATTGCTGTCGGCAGCGCTATCATCGGCCACTCCATTGAAAAAAGACCTGAATGCCCAACGATGCCAGACACAACCGGCGGAACAGAAACTTTGTCAACTATCGAAACAAATGCCTCACGATGGATGTTTCCCCAAGGGGATTACGCACAGGACGCTATTTTGCGACACCAATATTGCTTAAATGAAATTCGTCATCGAATTAGTCAACATCCTCAGGCTAGAGATCGTTGAAAAGTGCGAGCACCGCGCAATCGGCACGACCGTTCGACGTTTCGTAGAAACGTGCCAGAGTTCCTTCAAGAACAAACCCCAGCCGCAATAGCGCATTTACCGAATGCGTGTTGTCAGACCGTGTGGTAGCCTGTATTCGGTCGAGCCCAAGCTCCCCAAAGCCGAACTTTACAACACTTTGCGCGGCCTCGGAGAACACTCCTTTCCCCCACACCCGCGGGGCCAGGCCATAGCCAAAATCCTGGGTCCGGTGACGAGTGTTATAGAGAAAATTAAAGCCGAGAGATCCGACACAATGTCCTTCGAAAATGACCAGCCAGTACAATCTTCTTTTCTTCTCGTTGGCATGCATCAACGCCTCCAGATACCCGACGGCAGCATCAACCGACCGGGCAGGTTCGGCATCAATGTATCGGCAGAATACAGCGTCTGCCGCATACTCAAATACATCGTCGGCGTAATCGAGCGATGGAGGCACGAGCCGCAAACGCTCAGTCGTCAGAGTGATCATGGCCATCCCGTATACCGTTTTGAAAGCGCAAGATCACGCTCCAAAAACAAGACAAGAAACCCCTCAAAATCTAGTCGTCGCCAAAGTGGCGCCATAATGCGCAACGGCGATCGCTTCGGGTATTGCCGATAGATACGCTTGAATATGGTTCGAAAGCCTGAGAAACGGGCGAGCAGTTCCCAATCTTCAGGGGAGAGTTCAAAAATATGAGTTTCTTCAGGAGTTATTTCATCAGGCATTTCGCCAGGCGGCATACGTAACAACGTCCCGCCGAACCGGCTGTTTCTTCTGTAAGGGACTGAAATTACAATATGAGCTGCGGAAGAAGCATGGGCAAGACCGCGTAGGAACCCGATCGGATCGAGAATATGCTCAAGGGTCTCGAAACTGATAATCATATCGGGCTGCATGCCGTCCAGCTTGATGTCTTCGACCCGGGCGAGGATTGCTTCACCGCCTTTAGCATTGATCTTGTCTACAGCGGCTTTGTCGAGATTAACGCTGATGACTCGATTGACTGTACCCTCTGGAGCAAGGGCGCGCAGATACGCTGCATGATTGCCAGAAGAGTCACCAAGGTCGACAACCGTCACATCCCTGCGTTCCATATACGACAGCGCCTCCAAGGCACAACTGGTCTGAAACGCATGCAGACCACGCATCTTAATTTCCCAGTAGCGCTCGAAGGCTGCAACGTCGAAACCTACCGTGTACTGATCCGTCACGTCAGGCACAATCTCTCTCAAAGCATCACGAGTCGCCTCAAGGTCCTGTTCTCGCACCGCGCTCTGGATGGAGATCGCTGAGAGCCTCTGATACAATGCCGTGGTGTTGACACCCCCTGCTCTCAAGACACTTCGCAAGAGCACAAACGGACTATACAATTCCAGAGTTTCCAATTTTGGCATTTGACGAGATATCGGACTTCACCAGGCTGGACGCAGCGACAAATGCGTGGGCACCGATGGTGACCTGCTGGACCACGACTGCTCCTACCCCGATATGACACCCGTCCCCAAGGGTCACGCAGCCGGACAGCGTCGCGCCAGGCGCGACGTGAACGAACCGGCCGATCCTGCAATCGTGATCAATACTCGCACGCGTATTTATAATTGTGCCTTCTCCGATGTTGCATCCGGGCTGGACGATGGCGCCGGCCATAATCTGGGCGCCTTCACCCAGTTCGGCGTCTCCCGCAATCACCGCCGACGGGTGTATGACAGTCACAAAACGATAGCCACGACCTCGATATTCCTCGAACAGTTTCATTCTCTCGGGTGACGGCCTGACCGACCCGATACCCAGCGCCAACCTCACGCTACCTGGCTCATATCCGGCGATGACGTCGTCGGTTCCGAGACACTTGATATTCCCTGGCAACCAATCGCCACCTGGCGTCCGGTCGGTGAAGCCCAGAACATTATCGCCCGCGACCCGAAGGGCATCTGCCACAACGGACGCATGACCACCTCCGCCAAGAATTATGATTCCTGTTCGCGGGGCTCCGACCATTCAGAAGCAATGCTCTAGGGTCGCGCTGCCACTGGGCTTCTTCATCACCACATAGGCCTTAAGACCGCCATAATCAGAATACAGCGTGAAATACCCTGCCTGCCCATCCAGATATTCCGGCGCATCGAGGAAAACGTCCTCGAGTCCGACTCCGGCATCAAGCGCGTCCAGTGCGGCGCACGTCATTTTCTGTTCGATATAGCCATGGCGCGATGCGCTGTAGAGCCGGAAACACAATTCCGTATCGATGGGGGGTGATCCGAAAACATCATCATAGGAATGCACAACGATATCAGTATCCAGTTCATCTGACACCGCGCACGGTCCCCAGGTCATCCGTTTCGCGGGAACCTCTCCATGCATGACGCCGAGAGATGGTTCCGAAGGCAACCGGTCGGGGGACCCTACACAACCAATACCTGTATTGATTCGGGTCGGCAACGCCCCGTCAGTCCTATTGAAAACGAACATTGCATGCCCATTCTCGACAGGTATCTGAAGCGGTTCGCCGCTGATAAAATTATGTTCATTTCGACCGTCGGTCACGCAGTACTTTCCCGGGTCCTGTTCTGGATAGACCACCACCCATCGTTCCAGTCCGCGTAGTTCGGGGACGCGCAAAAAACCGGCAAGATCAGGTTGACCAATACTATCCGTCTTGTGGCGATTGAAATTAAAATCCGAATGTGTCACCTGAAAATCGCTACGATCAATACGCTCGTTCCCAACCAGCATCCGGGTAAAGCTCTCACGTAATTGAAAAGAAAGCGTCGCCTGCCCCGGAGAACCGGCAAGAAATGCAGAAAGATTATGAATATGATCTGCCGGGACCAGCTTGAATGATTCGTAAGGTGCGAGCGCCGCAATGTTGATGACGACATCACGTCGACGACCATCCAATGACCTGACCGTCAGATGTAATTTCTGTGCCGGCTGGATGGAAGCTCCATTATGGAGCACGCTAAACGACCTGACGGCATCGCCGTCCCGCAAAGTCCAGTTTGACTCTTCGCCACGCGTAACCGTTTTGTTTTCCTCCATTTCGTGACGCGAATATACTCGAGCATAGCTGTGCACCATGGAGATGCTTGTGGGCGTTTCATACAACGCCATCAAAGCCGGATACGGGAAGACCAAATTTTCAGTCGATATAATCTCGATCTCGACACTGCCCTCATCAACATCATCTAACACCGGCAGGAAATTGATTACCTCTCCCTCGGAGAAGCGCAGCCGGTTCCGGCCAATCAGAGACCCATCCATGGCCCGCGTCGTCGCGATGACGGCGACGTCGATACCGCGCTTGGCCTTCCAGTAATTCATAAAACTGATTGTGGTCGATATCTCGGCCGATTGCCGAACATAAAAGATGGCGGATGACCGCAGGACATCGCCGAAACCCTCGGTAAACGATTTTTTCTGACTGATTTCAGCCACAAGCTATCTCCATCATCTGGACCGTTGAATCCATATCCCGGAACCTTTTCTTCAGGAGACCCGGAACAAGATCAACGTTGCGCAGAATTTCCGCAATACGCACCCCAGCCTTTCCATCCCCATAAGGGTTGACCATACCGGCGATCTTGGCGCGAAATGCCTCATCTGCAGCGCGCTTCAGCGCCCCAAGAATTTCTGCGCGTCCTGGTGGCACGTCGATCACGTTCTCCCCATGGGTCCGTCCACGCTGACGATCACCGATATTAATCACGGGCAAGCCGAAACTCGCCGCCTCGATAATGCCGCTCGACGAAT
>MDTB01011807.1_pt1 | contig 18118 bp, 15 predicted proteins | sample 811161 | NCBI WGS metagenome assembly MDTB01 (sample SAMN05326650, study PRJNA326480) | marine metagenome | isolation source: seawater | place: Mediterranean Sea | collected 2009
CTGCATCAGCAGCATCACTATCTGCTTCATTCTGATCTACATCTGCCTGAATAGCAGCTTCAGCAGCTTTTGCTCTTGTAACTTCAGCGGTTAGGTCTGTGGTAAGTGTTGCATCAGCAGCATCACTATCTGCTTCATTCTGATCTACATCTGCCTGTACTTTAGCAATGCTAGAAATAAGTTGAGGACTATCAGCAGATTCTTTAGCGTATAGCGCATATGGAACACTTAATAAATCACTCTTAGTTGTTACATAATAATCAGATCCTTCAAGGGAAACCTTTACTGTAATAGAGTGGTTGTTATTTGACCAATCAATATTTGAAAAAGATGATTGATTTTTTGATCCAATTTTTAAAGATATTATTCCATTTGAGCTAGTTGATGTGTTATGACTTTCAGAATAAACTAAGCTTTGCGAACTCAAGATGCTAACATCAACTAAAACATTTCTATTTGAAATAATATTTCCATTTGCATCTCTCAATACACTTTGATATGAAAATGCATCTGAGGATTGTGAAAAAGTTAATAATGGACTCATAACCATTAAGAATAATAATATATTTTTTTTCATTGCTTTTAGTCTTTAATAATTTTAATTGTTTTACTTTTTCCATAACTGAAAAGGTGAACAAAATAAACACCGGATGAGAGAGAGGATATATCAATTTGAAAAGGATTTTCTTTCATTTTACCTTCTCTAATTAATTGTCCCGATGGGGAAGTAATATTATAAGATATTACATCTAAATCAGTAAACCCACCGTCAAGAGAGATATAAAAAATACCTTTGTTTGGGTTAGGATATGCTTTAGTTACAAATTCAACGAAATTATTGAACAATCCAATTTTAAAAGTTTGAAATATACCTTCAGAATAATTAAATGGTCCCCATTTTTTTGATTGAAAGAAAATTTGTCCAACGGAATAATCAATTTCTAAATTATCATTTTTATCAGTGTTGCCCGAGCTTACAAAGACTTCTTGACAATATTGAAATTGAAAAAAAAGAATACAAAAAAAAGGGACTAAAAAATTTTTGATAAGCCAAATATGAAAAACATTATTTATCATTATGTTAATTAAAAATTAAAAAAAAAAGATTTATCATATTGATAAAAAAATGATTAAATAAAATTTAATATTTATTTTTTTAACATAAACACTATTTAATTCGTAATTAATTTTAATTTAAAAATATTTTATGGCTTAATTATTGAATATTTTTGGGAGTGAATATTATTTTTTTGTTCAATCTTTATATATTTACAACCGATATATGAATAAATCCTACATATATTTTTTGTTAGCTTCTCTTTTAATCTCTGTTGGATGTAGCAAAAATAATTATAAATCTGGTAAGAATATATCTCAGGCTACAGGTTGGAAAATCAATACTGAAGGAGGTTTTCAAGCAGAAACTAAATATAAAGGACAACAAAATGCTCCAGGAATGGTGTTTGTTCAGGGCGGAACATTTGTCAAAGGAAATTCAAAAGATAATGTCATGAATGATTGGAATAATACTCCTACTCAACAATATGTCAGATCGTTTTTTATGGATGAAACGGAAGTAACTAACATTATGTATTTAGAGTATTTATTTTGGTTAAAAAAGATGTATGCTAAAGATCCTCAATTAAAAAAAATATACACAGCTGCACTTCCAGACACTTTAGTTTGGCGTAATCCATTAGGTTTTAATGAAGATATGGTTAATAATTATTTACGTCATCCTGCATTCCAAAATCATCCAGTTGTTGGTGTAAGTTGGCATCAGGCTAATAACTTTGCAAAGTGGAGAACAAATAGAGTAAATGAAAGAATTTTAACTGAAAAAGGATTTTTAAATAAAGATTCTATTGAAAATAATTTATCAAAATTATCTTTTAATACAAAAACATATTTAATTGACCCCAGCAGTACATATGAAGGTAGAATATCTTCAGTTTTAGGTGATAAATCAATTTCTGAAAATGATACCATATTTTCATCTATTGAAAATGGACTTTTATTACCTGAGTACAGACTTCCTACAGAAACCGAGTGGGAATATGCTGCTTTAGGATTGGAGGAGTTAAGGTCTGGAAATCTTTACAGAGGAAAGAAAAAATTTCCTTGGGAGGGTGAATACACACGTTCTCAAAAGAAAAAAACTTTAGGTGATCAACTTGCAAATTATAAACTTGGAAAAGGTGATTATGGAGGTATTGCGGGATGGTCTGAAACCGGTTCAGGAATTACTACATCTGTAAGATCTTATCCTCCGAACGGATATGGTTTATATGGTATGGCTGGAAACGTTGCTGAGTGGGTAGCTGATGTCTATAGACCAATAATCGATGAAGAAGCAAATGATTTTAATTATTACAGAGGAAATCTTTATACTAAACCATTAATCACTGAGGATGGTAAAATTACAATTGTAACAAGAGAAAATTTTATCGATTCAATACTACCTAATGGAAGAATTTACATCAAAAATCAACCTGGTGACCTTATTGAGACACAATTGAATGAAGAAGATTTAATTAGAACAAACTACAGTTCTGCAGATAATAGAAATTTTAGAGATGGTGATAATGAATCATCAAGATTTTTCTTTGATGGTCAAGATAAAGAAATGTATAATTCTCCAAATAATATTGATGAAAGTAGTTCATCAAATAGCACCTCACTTGTTAGTGATGAGACCAGGGTATATAAAGGTGGTTCATGGCTTGACAGATCCTACTATTTAGACCCTGCCCAAAGAAGATTTTTACCTGAGTATATGACTACAAACTTCATTGGTTTTAGATGTGCAATGTCATATATGGGTGAGTCTAGAAATATCACTAAACCTAAGAAAAGGTAATTCTTTCTATTTTTACATTACACTTTATTTATCTTTAAGTTATGGAGGTTAGTAAATTACATAGACTGTTAGTTGATTGTAATTATTTAGTTTCAACAGACACAAGAAAAATTATTCCAAATTCAATTTTTTTTGCATTGAAAGGAGCAAACTTTGACGGCAATGATTATGCTATTGAAGCAATAAATAAAGGTGCAAGTTATGCTATTATTGATAAAGACTTAGATTATGATTTAAATCAAAATAGTTTAATCAGAGTAGAAAATACTCTTGAATTATTACAAAGCCTTGCACGTTATAATAGGTTAAAATCATCAGCTAAAGTAATTGCATTAACGGGCAGTAATGGTAAGACAACAACCAAAGAACTTTTAAAAGCTATAATTGAAATCAAATATAATACGGTATGTACTGTTGGAAATTTAAATAACCATATTGGTGTTCCTTTAAGTCTTCTTAAAATTAAGCCTGAGACAGAAATTGCAATTATTGAGATGGGTGCAAATAATTTTGGAGAAATTGAATTCCTTACCAATTTGATACATCCTGATATTGGCTATATTACAAACTTTGGTAAAGCTCACCTTGAGGGATTTATTGATTTAAATGGTGTTATTAGAGCTAAAACTGAGTTATATAACTGGTTAATTAAAAACGATAAAACATTACTAATCAACTTTGATGATATTGAGCAAAAAAAATACTTAAATAATAATTCAATTTCATTTGGAAAAAATGAAAATTCACATTATCATTTTGAAAACATTTCAAAAAATTATGTTGCTGCTAAATACAATGGAATTAATATAAATACAAATTTTTATGGAAATTACAACTTTTCTAATTTATGTGCAGCAATTTCAATAGGTTTAAATTTTAATATTGATATAAATGAAATCTCTTATAAATTAAGAAACTTTAAACTAAGTATTAATAGATCTGAGTTAATTGAAAAAAATAATAAAAAAATTATTCTTGATGCGTATAATGCAAATCCTACAAGTATGAAATCAGCCATCGAATCATTTGAAAAAGTTGAAGGAAATAAAATAGTAATTCTTGGAGATATGTATGAGCTTGGAAAATATCAAAAACAAGAGCATGAAAAAATTATTGAAGTTTGTAATTCTAAGAAGATTGATAAATGTATTTTTATTGGTGAGATATTTTACAGATTAAAAAATAACATCTCTTCAAATTATTTTTATAAAAACAAGACTGATTTTTTTAAAAATAACAATCAAATTGATGAAACAAATATCCTAATTAAAGGTTCAAGAGGAATGAAAATGGAAGAAATTTTTAATAAAATATTATGAAAAAAATAATATTATTAGTTCTATTACTTTCGATTATATCTTGTAGTCAAAATAATTTAAAGAGATGGGTGAACTATGATCAATCATCAGAAATAATTGAAAATTTAGAAAATAAAAATCAAAGACTTCGATATAAAAGAATCCAAAGCATTTCTAACAACAAAAATGACCTTATAAATGGATTTGAAAATGAAATCTCGATATTTCTCAAAACTAGATATGATAAAATTAAAAACTTGATAATTGAAAAATCAATACCACAAATTCAAAAAAGTGTTTCTAACGGAAAATTTTCCTACTATGAATTAACTCTGTTTTATTTATCCAGAATTTATTTAATAGAATTTGACAAGGAAAAGTATTTAAATTCTATTATCTCAATCAATAAAAATGCTCTTTCTGAAGCTAAATTGAGAGATAAAAACATTAACTCTAATGTGAATTCAATTTATGGAATTCCTATTCTTCTTAAAGATAATGTTGGGTTTGGAGGGCTTGCAACTACCGCAGGAGCTGTTAGTTTAAAAGATAATTTTACAAAAGATGCACTCATTGTAGAAAAATTAAAAAACTCAGGCGCAATAATTTTGGGAAAAACAAATCTCAGCGAATGGGCTAATTATTTTTGCTTAGGATGCCCAAACGGATATAGTGCGATGGGAGGTCAAACATTAAATCCATATGGAAGAAAAAAGATTGATTCTGGTGGTTCAAGCTCAGGGAGTGGTGTAGCAACAACATCAAATTTAAGTTCTGTTTCTATCGGATCTGAAACCTCAGGATCAATATTGTCACCTTCATCATCTAATTCTCTAGTTGGTATGAAACCTACCATTGGTTCTGTAAGTAGGTCTGGCATTATTCCTATTTCCTCTTCTTTAGACACTGCTGGTCCTATGACAAAATTTGTTATTGATAATATAATTGTAATGAACTCAATTATTGGATTTGATAAGAACGATCCATATTCTTATACAAAACAACCAATCAATATAGATTTAGTAAAAAGTTCTGATCTCAGTAATTATAGACTAGGATATTATTCCAACTACTATCAAAATGACTCATTATACAGAACAAATATTGATTTGTTAGAGTTAAATGGTGCTAAAGTAGTGGAAATCAATCCAAAAAATATTGCTCTTACAAATTTTAGAAAACTTTTGGATGAAGATATGAGAAGAGATCTTGTGAAATATTTTAATGATTATGGCAATAAAAATCTAGTAGTTAATGATATAAAATCAATAATAAATTACAATTCTTTAGACACTATTATAAGAGCTCCATACGGACAAGAAATTTTTGAGGGAATCATTAAAGATACCATGAGTGAAAATGATTATAAATTAATGAAAGAAAAATTATTTTTTAATGGTAATAAATTTTTTGATTTAGATTATAATAAATATGACCTAGATGCAGTTATCTCAATTAATAATTACCATGCAAGTTATGCAGCTGTAGCTCACAATCCTTGCTTAACTGTTCCTATGGGTTTTAGAAATGATAATTCACCAGCGGGTTTAACATTTATTGGAGCATCTAAAAATGAACAAATACTTTATGAAATTGGTTATGCTTTTGAGCAAGTTTCAAAAAAAAGAAGAAAACCTAATAACTAATTGTTTAAAAGATAATCAATTGCAAGAGATGTCATTGATCTGACTCCAGTTTCAATTGCAGAATCATCAACATAAAAATCAGGAGTATGGTGTGGGGCAACTTTATAAAGGTCTTCCCCAACTTTTGATCCACCAATAAAAAAGTAAACACCTGGAATTTTCTCTTGAAAATATGAAAAATCCTCAGCGCCTGTTATGGCCTTCATTAAATTAACATTTTTTTCTCCATTTACTCTGTTAAGAGTTGGTAGCACCTTTTGATACAAAAAAGGGTCGTTATATGTTATTGGATAGGATACCAAGTAGGTTATTTTAGCATCAACATTATTTGATTTAGCAACATTGTAGACTATTTCTTCTAATCTTTTTAAAACAATTTCTTTCATATTTTTGTCCAATGTTCTTATAGTTCCTAGCATATATAAATCTTCAGGAATTATATTACTTCTTACACCTCCATGAATACTTCCTATAGTTACAACTGCTCCTGCTTCAGTCAGCGGTAAACTTCTACTCACAATAGTTTGTAAAGAATTAACAATTTGTGATGCGGTGACAATAGGGTCTCTACCAGTCCATGGGGTTGATCCATGAGTCTGAACACCTTTTAAATCAATTCTAAATTCATTTACTGCAGCCATAATTCCCTCCGGTCTTAGGTGCACTTGACCAGCATACATTCCAGACCATACGTGAAGTCCAAAAATTGCATCAACATCCGGATTTTTTAAAACTCCTTCTCTTACCATTAATTCTGCACCACCATCCTCTCCTGCTGGAGCACCTTCCTCAGCTGGTTGAAAAATAAATTTTACTTGGCCTGGAATTTCATCTTTAATTTCATATAAAATTTTAGCTGTTGACAATAATATTGCAGTGTGCATATCATGACCACAAGCATGCATGACTGGGACTTCCTCTCCATTGTATATTCCCGTCATTTTTGATGCCCACGGTATGTTAGCTCTTTCTTTGACTGGAAGACCATCAATATCAGCTCTTAGTCCAACTACTGGACCTTCTTTTCCTTCATTTAAAATAGCTACTACGCCTGTTTTTGCGATACCTGTTTTTGGATTATAACCTATTTTTCTGAGTTCTGAAGCAATTCTTTCAGCAGTTTTGAACTCTCTGTTACTTAATTCTGCGTTCTGATGAAACCAATGTCTAAGTTCAATTGTTTCTTCAATATTTTCTTGAATTAAATTTTCAACCCTTTCATCAAACTTTTGTGAGTTAGAAAGAGTACTAAATAAAATTAATAGATAGAATATATATTTCATTTTTTTTTTTAAATTATGAAATTAATTTCTGATAACAATTTCATCACCAAAAAAATCTACAATTAATTTATTTTTAATACTTACTTTTTCTGAAAGAATCATTTTACTAAGATTATCTAATATATTTTTTTGAATAACTCTTTTAACAGGTCTTGCTCCGTATTCTGGATCGAAACCTAATTCGGAAAGTTTTTCAAGCGCTTCATCAGTTATTGAAAGATCTATATTCTTGTCTTTTAATTTATTTGATAGTTTATTAAACTGTAATTCAACAATTTTTTTAATTTCATTTTTCGTCAAGGGTGAAAATAAAATAATATCATCTATTCGATTTAAGAACTCAGGTTTCAAATTCTTTTTTAAAAGTGTCATTGATCTCTTTTTGGCTGTAGATTTAGCAATATTAAAATTATCAATTTCTTGAAATGATTTTTGAATTTCATGACAACCCATATTGCTTGTCATAATTACAATTGTATTTCTAAAATCTGCTGTTCTACCCTTACTGTCTGTTAATCTCCCCTCATCAAGTAATTGCAATAAGATGTTAAACGTGTCAGGATGAGCTTTTTCTATTTCATCAAGCAGAATTACTGAGTAAGGACGTCTTCTAACTGCTTCTGTCAATTGTCCTCCTTCATCATATCCAACATAACCAGGTGGAGCACCTATTAATCTACTCACAGAATGTTGTTCTTGATATTCACTCATATCTATTCTAACTATATTTTGTTCGTTATCGAATAGAATTTCAGCAATTGCTTTAGCTAATTCAGTTTTACCAACTCCAGTTGTTCCAAGAAATAAAAAACTACCAATTGGTTTGTTATCATCTTGTAATCCAGATCTACTTCTGCGAATTGAGTCACTAATGGATCCAATAGCATCTGACTGACCTACTAGCCTTTTAGAAATTTCGTTCTCTAAATTCAATAGTTTTGATTTTTCAGACTTTATCATTTTTGAAACTGGAATTCCTGTCCATTTAGAAACGACTTCAGCAATATTATCAAAAGTTACTTCTTCGTTAAGAATAGAATTTTCATTAAAATATTTTGACATTTCATGTTCGTAATCTTTAAGTTTTTCTTGAAGCTCTTTTATCTTGCCATATCTAAGTTCCGCAACTTTAGCATAATCTCCGTCTCTTTCACACTTATCAGCTTCAGATTTTAATTCATCGATATTTATTTTTGTTTGTTGAACCTTATCAATTACATTTTTTTCATTTTCCCACTTTGTATAAATTAAATTTCTATCATTTTTTAATTCAGATAATTGATCATTTAATTCTTTAATTTTCTTTTTATCATTCTCTCTTTTTATAGCAACAAGCTCAATCTCAATTTGTCTAATTTTTCTATCAAGATTATCCAACTCTTCAGGCTTAGAATTTATTTCTAATCTTAGTTTTGAAGCAGCTTCATCCATTAAATCAATTGCTTTGTCTGGCAGAAATCTGTCAGAAATATATCTGCTAGATAATTTTACTGCCCCAATTAATGCTTCATCTAAAATCTTTACTTTATGATGAGCTTCATATTTTTCTTTAATTCCTCTTAGTATAGAAATTGAATCTTCTATATTTGGTTCATCAACAAATACTTTCTGAAATCTTCGCTCTAAAGCCTTATCTTTTTCAAAATATTTTTGAAATTCATCGAGTGTTGTAGCTCCAATTGCTCGCAATTCTCCCCTCGCCAGCGCAGGTTTTAATATATTTGCTGCATCCATAGCTCCTTGTCCACCACCTGCTCCAACTAAGGTATGTATTTCATCAACAAATAGTATTATTCTACCATCACTATTCATTACTTCCTTTATTACTGTCTTTAATCTTTCCTCGAACTCACCTTTATACTTAGCGCCAGCTATTAAGGCTCCCATATCAAGAGCATAAATTAATTTTTCTTTTAAATTTTCAGGAACATCACCCTCAACTATTCTTTTTGCCAATCCTTCCGCAATTGCAGTTTTGCCAGTTCCAGGTTCTCCAACAAGAATTGGGTTATTCTTTGATCTTCTTGAAAGTATCTGTAATAATCTCCTTATCTCATCATCTCTTCCAATTACAGGATCTAATTTACCATCAGTTGCTTTAGAAACTAAGTTGATAGCATACTTGTCAAGCGCATTAAAGTTGTCATCATCAGAGGATGATTTAACCTTATCTCCTTGTCTCATTTTAGATAATACATTCTTTACTTTTTGAGCAGTATAACCAAAACCATTTAGAACTTTAGACAGCTCACTATTTGAATCAATTAGAGAGATCAAAAGATGATCAACTGAAACAAAATTATCGCCCATTTTTTTTGAGTGGCTAATTGCCTTCATCAATGTCTTAGAAGAATTTTGAGAAAATCCAATAAATTCACCTTTTACTTTCGGAATTGAATCGATCATTTTTTCAACTGTTGATTTGACTATTGAATTATTAATTTCCAATTGTGTTGAGACATATGGGAATATGTTTTTATCGTTATCAATTATTGACTTAAGAATGTGACTATCTTGAACTGTCTGATGACTTTTATCAATAGCATTTTGTTGAGATTCTTGTAGTATTTCTTGAGTCTTAAAAGTAAATTGATCTGTTTTCATTAATTATTTTTAAAATGTATATCAAAATATATTCCTCAATAAATTTATGTCAGATTGACGTATAATTATATAGATATCAAGACATTATGTCTTATTCTCCAACTATTGTGATAATTATTTGCCTTGAAGATGCTTGATTTCTATGTTCACACAAGTAAACTCCTTGCCAAATACCAATTTGAGGTATCCCATTTTTTATAGGAAAATTAACTGATGAACCCAAAATAGAACTTTTTATATGCGAAGTCATATCGTCTCTGCCCTCTAATGTATGAGTATAATGATTATCATTTTCAGAGACCAACTTATTAAAATGATTTTCAAAATCTACTCTGACAGCTGGATCTGCACTCTCATTAATTGTTAAGCTTGCGGATGTGTGCTTAATAAAAACATTCACAATTCCGCTCATATTAGGTAATTCATCAAATATTACATTACTAATTAAGTGGAATCCTCTAGTAAATGGTTTTAATGTAATTTCTTTTTGAAATGTCATAAAATAAAATTATGTTAGTTTAAATGAAAGATTACAAAAAATCTTGGAGCATTAAATTAACAAAAAGAATTAATTCAAGAGAGAAAGATATTTGGAATCTTATTTCCTCGCCAAATAATTTAGAATTATTTCACCCATTTTGTAAATCAAATAAAGTAATTAAATGGCCTGGTCAAGGCTCAATTGATGAGCTAACATACTTAAATGATATTAAATTGGTTAGAAACTTTATTTTTTGGAATGAAAATAAAGGCTACGAACTTTTAATAGGTAAAGAAAATGGTGAAAAATCATTAGTTGAATGGGATATCTTTAAAAAAAATAACAACAATTTCCTTTCCATAACAGTTTATCCACACTATATGAGAAATAGAAGTAAAATAATTTCTTTTTTTCCCTACTTCATATTCGTTAAACCAAACCTAAAAAAATATTTAGAGAGTGTCTTAGGTGGATTGAATTGGTATTTAAAAAATAAAAAGACTATTCCTAAAAACCATTTTGGAAAGCACAAATGGTTCTCATAATACAATTTGTTTAAATTAACTAGGTATTAATATCATTAAAATATGTGCCTATTGAATCTTTAAATTCTAAACCATCAAGCATTCTATTTTTTTCTAATTTTTTAAAAGCAGACATGCCCCAAAGCAATAATTCTTTAAAAAATAATAAATCTTGTTTTTTTTGGTTATTACAATATTTATCTATTAAATTATCAAGAGGTTTTACTGAATTCAATACTTTTTCATATTCAACATTAGTAAATTCATCACCAATAAAAATTTCATTTTCGTTAACTAAAAACCACTCAACGGTTTCATCATAGGGAGAGACTTCGTCTTGTTTTTGCAACTTTTTAATCTCTGGAAAATATTTTATGAATATTGATTTAACTCCTTCATTAATTAAGTCATATGATATCTGATCAGCACCTTGTTCCTCTCCCTCATAAACTAACTCAATTTTTCCATTAATTGCTGGAATAATCCCAGCGAAGTCTGATAATCTAATTACTGAATTATCCTCGCCATTAATAAGCATCCTTCTTCTAGTAGTACTAACTAAATTTTCAAATGCTGTAATACTCATCCTTGCACTTACTCCACTTTTATAATCAACATAATCACTTTTTCTAGCAGCAAAATTTATTTCTTCTACTAAGTCTTTTGCTATTTCTGGAACATATATATTAGGATCAGATGAATTTGCCTCTTGATTTGTAATTTTTTTCGAAATCTCAATAGATAAAGGATAATGAGTAATTATTTGAGATCCGATCCTATCTTTAAGAGGCGTAACAATACTTCCCCTATTTGTATAATCTTCAGGATTTGCAGTAAAAATAAACTGGAGATCAAGTGGTAATCTTAATTTGAATCCTCTGATTTGTATCTCTTTTTCCTCCAAAATTGAAAATAATGCAACCTGTATTCTAGCTTGTAAATCAGGAAGTTCGTTGATAATAAATATTGATCTGTTAGCCCTTGGAATCATTCCAAAATGAATAACCCTTTCATCAGAATATGACAATTTTAGAGAAGCTGCTTTTATTGGATCAATATCACCAATAAGGTCGGATACAGTAACATCGGGGGTTGCTAGTTTTTCATAAAATCTTTCAGATCGATGAATCCAATTTATTTTTGTATCATCACCATTATCATTGATGATTTTTTTTGCATAATTTGATATTGGATCTAATGGATCATCATTAATTTCTGACCCATCAACAACAGGAATCCACTCGTCAAGTAAATCAACCATTTTTCTTGCTAATCTTGTTTTTGCTTGTCCTCTAAGTCCTAGAAAATTAATATTGTGTTTTGATAATATAGCTCTCTCAAGATCTGGGATAACAGTATTTTCATAGCCATATATTCCAAAAAATGAAGGTTTACCATTTTTAAGTAAATTAGATAAATTATCACTGAGTTCGTCTTTAATACTTTTTGACTTATAATTTATTTTTTTTAACTCTTTTATTGTTGAGTAAACTGGTTTTTTCATTTAAATTTTTCTTTTTTTATTATTATTATAATCCTCAAAAATCATTTCTCCAAGATTGTCTAACCCAGTGTAGAACGCTTTTCCTCCGTTAGCTTTAGAAAACTCTCTGACAAAATGTTGAAGATATGAGTCTCTAGCAATCATAAAAGTTGTAATTGGAATTTTTAACTTTCTTGCTTGTTTTGCCATATTATAGCATTTATTGATGATCTTAGGGTCTAATCCAGCACTATTCTTATAAAAACTTCCATCGTTTAACTTTAAACAACTTGGTTTACCATCAGTAATCATTAAAATTTGCTTATTATTATTTTTTCTTTCTTTTTAAAATATCCATTGCCAATTGAATACCTGCAACTGTATTTGTATGGAACGGACCTACTTTTAAATAAGGTAAATCCTTGAGCTCAACAACTTTCGCTTCATTTCCAAAAACAATGATATCTAAGGTGTCTTTTGGGTATCTGGTTGTTATTAACTCTGCTAAAGCCATAGCTACTTTTTTTGCGGGGGTTATCCTATCCTCACCATAAAGAATCATACTGTGACTAATATCAATCATTAATACGGTACTCATCTGAGATTTAAGAGCTCCGTTAGTTACAACTATATCATCAGAAATTAAATTCAATTCATCGCTACCAGTACGTGTATACATGTTTTTCAAACTTTCACTGATCATAATTTTATCAAATGAATCACCATATTCAAAACTTTTAAAATGAGACAAATCATTGTCGTTTGGAGAAGAAAACTTTGATTTATGATTACCTTGTTTGGACTTCTTAATTTGACCGAAAATCTTTTTTAGTGCAAATTTTCTTAAGGCCTTTTCCATTTTAGATGTAATCTTTAAAAATTCCTTTGATGAATTAACACCAATTTCTGAAGATATGTATCCTTTCTTCAATAAATCATTAATAAAGTCATCAATCGTATAGTCATCATTGGTTAATAAATATTCTTTATCTAACTCCCTTAGCCAATTAATTGCTTCATCAAAATCACCTGAAGTGTAAGTTAATAGTTCTTTAAATATTTCTAGAAGTTTATCAAAAACAGATATTTTTTCATTAGAAAAATTAGAAAAAGTCCAACCTGAAATTGGAATATTATTAGGAAATTTCACAAAATATAAATTGCAAATCAAATGCCAAGTTTGATTTGATTTCTTAAAAAAATAAAATAGGCGATACTGGACTCGAAATCAACTTTTTAACTATTAATTTTCTACAACTTAATTTTTAAACTTTTCAGTCAAGAATCATTTTATGTTCTAATGTAGTATAACTATTTTTACAATATTAATAAAAAATTAATATGAACATAATCTGTGCAAATTAATTTTTCATTTCAAAATCATTAAACTTAAAGAATATATCATATTTAACTTTTACTTATTATTTATAAAACATTAAAATCATATTTATGTGGTTGTTTTGTAGAGTGGATAAAAAGAGAAAAATAGATTTAGTTGTTCTTTCTGATATTCATTTAGGCACGCGTGGGTGCAGAGCTGAGGAATTAATTAATTATTTGAGAACTATCAGGCCCGATAAAATCATTTTAAACGGCGATATAATTGATATATGGCAGTTCAAAAAAAAGTACTTTCCAAAATCTCATTTAAAAATAATAAGAATGCTCTTAGATTTTTTATCTAAAGGATCCAAGATTTATTATTTACCAGGAAATCATGATGAAGTTCTTAGGAAGTTTAATGGTTATGGAATGAAAAATTTTAAAATTAGTAATAAAGTAGTTTTAAAGTTAAATGGTAAAAAAGCATGGTTTTTTCATGGAGATGTATTTGATATTACAATGAAATATTCTAAATGGATTGTAAAATTAGGAGGTATAGGATACGATTTTTTGATTAGATTAAATTTTATTGTTAATCGTTTTAGGAAATGGAGGGGCAAAGAAAAAATATCATTTTCTAAATACATAAAATATAAGGTCAAGGAAGCTGTGAAATATGTCAATCAATTTGAACAGATTTCTCTTGGAATAGCTCGTGAAAATAATTATGATTTTGTTGTCTGTGGACACATACATCACCCAGTTATTAGGGATCAAATTATTAAGGGAAAAAAAATAACATATTTGAACTCTGGAGATTGGATAGAAAATTTAACTTCACTTGAATACAACAACGATAAATGGAATTTATTTGAATATGATTCTAATAATTTCAAACATCTGAAAAAAGAAAGAAGCTCAACAATTGATAAATCAACAAATGAACTTTTTGAATCAATGCTTAAAAATTTTAAATCATGAAAATTTTATACGCAGTTCAATCAACTGGAAACGGACATATAGTCAGAGCAAATGAATTGATTAAAATTCTTAAGAAACGAGCTGAAGTTGATGTATTGATTAGCGGAACTCAATCTTCATTAAAATTAAAACATGAGATAAAATACCAATATAAAGGATTGAGTTTTGTGTTTGGTAAGAGTGGAGGAATTGATTTTTTAAAGACACTAAAATTATTCAATCCAATTACTTTTTTTAAAGAGGTTTACATTTGCCCCGTTAAGCAATACGATTTAATAATTAATGACTTTGAACCTATATCTGCATGGGCATCTTTACTTAAAAGAAAAACAAATTGTGTAGCATCGAGTCATCAATTCTCTTTATTATCACATAAAGTACCAAAAGGATCAAAAGTTAATCTGATTCAATCATTTATTTTAAAATATTATGCTCCAGTAAAGAAAGGTTATGGTTATCATTTTAAAAAGTATGATAAAAATATTTTTTTTCCAATAATTAAATCTCATTTAAGAAAAAAAGAAATTAAAAGTGGTTCTCACATATCTATTTATCTGCCATCATATTCAGATGAGTATCTTTATAACATATTTTCTAAAATTTACAAAAAACAATGGCATATTTTTTCACCGTATACAAAACACAAGTATAGGAGAGGAAATATTTCATTTTTTCCTACTGGATATGAGCAGTTTGAAGAAAGTTTATTATCGTGTTCAGGTGTGATATGTAATTCAGGTTTCGAAACTCCATCAGAGGCACTATTTCTAGGAAAAAAATTACTGGTTATTCCAATGAAAAATCAATTTGAGCAAAAGATGAATGCAATTGCCTTAGAAGAAATTGGAGTTAATGTTCTACAAAAACTTAATATAAACTCAATTAATAAAATTAGAAAATGGATGAAAAAAGATAATCCAATTAGGATGAGTTATCCAGATGAAAACAAGAAAATCATTGATAAAATTTTAATTGATTATATAAGAGATAAATCAGGTAAAAAAATATCTAAAAATTTAAAAAACTTTATAAATCAAAGAGATACAATTTTCTAAGAAATTGTTAAGTTTTAAATTTCAAAGACAAAATTTTTTCACTAGTTTCAATCAAAAATTTCGGAACTATTTTTAGTTTATTAGCACTTATTATTCGTAAATTTTTTTTTGTGGGTGATACTGGATTCGAACCAGTGACCCCTACCCTGTCAAGGTAGTGCTCTGAACCAACTGAGCTAATCACCCAAAATTTATCAAATTTAGTATAATATTTGTTAGTAAATATTTATGTTAAAGAATATATCTTACAATAACTTAAATGTCATTGATGAAATTAATAAACTGGTAGGAAAACCATACTCCTTTTTAGAGAAAATAAAAAGAGGTGGTGTTGGTTCCAAAAAATTATTGATTACTAAAGCTGACAAGGTAATAGAAAGTCTACTAATACTCGATCAAAACATTAACAATTGTAATATTGAGATTCGTTCTAGTGGTATTATAATTTATTTTAGGTCACTTTTAGAAACTTATGGTTTGATAATTCCATATTATAAACTTGTAGTTTTTAAAGTTTCTGAAAATGAGTATACTTTCAATGTTGACAGTAAATTTGTAAAAATAAAGATCAAGTCAGAAAAAGATCACACTTTTATTAGAAAAATTATGGAAGAAAAAGCCAGGTACACTAAAAACTACACCCCATAGAACTTTGATTACTAATATTTTAGTATTTTTAAAATAAAAAATGAAAAATTTATCAAAAATTTTATTTCTACCTATATTTTTATTCTTAATCCATTCATGTGAAGTTGAAAATATATTGACAGATGATGAATTAATTGAAGCAATTATAAATTCAGAGGAAAAAATTTCAGTCTTAGAAAGTGATTTACCTAATAAATTAAAAAATTCGATTTCAGATGACATGCCCGATGATTTTGTTGATAATGCAAAACTAGCCCCAAGTCTAGGTTATCAAATAGAGATGAGGTCAATTGAGGTTTTCACAATGGGAGTTAAATCTGGCGATGTTTTTTTTGATACAGATGGAAGAAAATTAGAAAGAAGTAAGGATTTTAATAAAAAAGAAAAAAATAAAAGAGCTAAGCCATGTTTTAAACTTAAATATCCATTAACTCTTGAACTTCCTGACGGAAAAACTGTTGAAGTTGAAAATAGAAAAGAGCATTGTGAAGTTGTAAAAACTTACCACTCTAAAAGTAAATCGCTAAGAAAAGAAATTAAAATATTATTTCCTGTTAATGTGACATTTTATGATGACAATAAAAATCTTATTGAAAAAGTAATGGATAGTGAAAAAGAATTACAAGAATTAAAAGAAACCTGCGAACAAAAGGACACTAAAGAAAGTAAAAATTAAATATTGTAATTAAACTAAAAATTAAAATAGGATTCAAATTGAATCCTATTTTTTTTTTAAAACTGCAAATAAGATAAATAAGAAAACAGAAACTAGTAAACTGACAAAACCGACAGGTAATAAAAAAAATGGTTCTTGTAGTATTGTATTTTCATCAACTTTAGAATCGATTAAGTAAAATGCTAAAAAACAAACAATACCAATTACTAAAAAACTTGTTGCTATTTTAAATTTAGTTTCCAATTGATATTAATTTTCATAATTTTAAATTACTAAAGATACATGATTCGATTTGATAAAAATAAAATTAAAAGTTTAGAAAAAATTTATAGATTGAATCTCATTAATAGCTGTACTGGATATAAATCGGCTAATCTTCTTGGTTCAATTGACAACGAGGGAAATACAAATCTTGCAATATTTAGCTCAATTACCCACATGGGAAGTGATCCTGCAATGATTGGATTTATTTTAAGACCAAGAACAGTACCCAGAAATACTTATAATAATTTATTCAGAACTGGGTACTTTACAGTAAATCATATAAATATCGATGATATTGAAGATGCTCATCACACCTCTGCTAAATATCCAAAAGAAATATCCGAATTTGATAAAACCAAATTTGAACCTGAGTTTCTTGATAACTTCAAAGCTCCATTTGTAAAGAGTTCTAAAATTAAATTTGGGTGTAAATATTTAAATGAATATGATATAAAAGAAAATAATACAATTTTAATTGTAGCATCGATTGAATGTCTGTACGTTGATAAAAACTCATTACAAACTGATGGATGGATAAGACTGGATAAGGCTGAAACTGTAACCATAAATGGATTGGATGGATATGCTAAAACTGATCTAATTAATAGATTTAAATATGCTAGACCAAAAAAATGAAAGATTTTGTCGACAAAAAAATTCTAGAATATGTCCAAAATAAAACATCAGAAGAATCAAAAATTTTAAATGATCTCTCAAGAGAAACCCACTTAAAAGTTCTGAATCCAAGAATGTTAAGCGGACATTATCAAGGCCGATTATTATCACTAATTTCAAAATTAATAAAACCTAAATCAATACTTGAGATTGGAACATACACTGGCTATTCAACTTTATGTTTATTAGAGGGTCTAGAAAAAAAAGGTCTTATCCATACAATTGATCATAACGAAGAACTATTGAATATCCAAAATAAGTTTTTTGAAAGAGCTAAAGTCTCAAACAGAATTAAACAATACACTGGTGATGCTAAA
>MDTB01179971.1_pt1 | contig 18117 bp, 17 predicted proteins | sample 811161 | NCBI WGS metagenome assembly MDTB01 (sample SAMN05326650, study PRJNA326480) | marine metagenome | isolation source: seawater | place: Mediterranean Sea | collected 2009
GCTGAAATCATCACGCCGGCGACGGGCCGAAATTTTTTGATAACTCACACCCACCCGCTCAGAGAGCTCCGTCACCTTGAGAGGAAGTGCTGACACCTTGCTCTTTTGCATTCCCGCGCCATCAGTTGCAACAGGCTGTGGGGCAGTGACCGATGGTTCAGTGGCAAGTGGTTCAGTGGCAAGTGGTTCGGTGCCCGATGATTCAGGCACTGCATGCCGCGATGGCAGCTCGCGAGCCTGGAAACCCAAGGCACGAATGGCATTGCCAGCAGCAACCAAACACGATCCATTGTTCAGGAAAACCGCTGCAATCGGGCTGACGGGAAGGAACGTACCGATCACAAGGGCAGACAGGTTGGGGACACCGACAATGGCGATGTTTTGCTTCACCAAACCGAAGGTATGACGAGCAAGATCTTGAGCCACGATCAGATCGGAGACCCGATCATTTGTGAGAACAATGTCTGCCGTTTCACGAGCAAGATCACTACCAGAGGCGAAGGACACCGAGACATCTGCATAGGCGAGCGCAGCGGAGTCGTTGATGCCGTCCCCAACGAACACCACTTTTTTCCCTTGGGCCGTGAAGTGCTGAACGAGTTCCGCCTTTTGATCAGGAAGGGCGTCTGAATGAACCTCCTCAGGCTTCAATCCAATGTCTTTGGCAACGGCATGAGCAACCGCAGCAATATCGCCAGTCAACATGTGCGCCTCAATTCCACGGCGATGCAACTCCGCAATCATGTCGGGAGTATCTGGACGCACCTGATCAAGGGCATAGTGAATGGAGGCCAGACGACCATTCACAGAGAGATAGATAGGGGTTGCAACCCGAAGCTTTCGATCAGCTTCAAACGCCGGAATCGCGACATTTTCATCCTCGAGCAACTTTGAATTACCCAGGAGGACCGTCTGACCATTGACCTGCGCGCAGACACCACGTCCAACCCTGTAATCCCAACTTTCGCAATCGATCACAGACACTTGCTCTTGTTCGGCATAGTCCCGAATAGCTTTGGCGATGGGGTGGTTCAGTCCCTGTTCAAGTGAAGTTGAAAGCTGAAGAAGCTCATGGATTCTCTCGTGGGTTGGAGAGGAGATCACAGCTCCAGAATCATCGAACACCAAAACCTCAACGATCGAGGGATGGCCTTCTGTCAACGTTCCTGTTTTGTCGAAGACAACAACATCGATCGTTTCAAGCTGTTCAAGAGCACGGCCGCTTCGAATCAGCAGGCCTTGACTGCCTGCTCTTGTGAGGGCGGCCATAATGGCCGTTGGAACAGAGACACGAAGACCCGTTCCAAGGTCGAACATCAGCAATGAAGCTGCCTGGGCGATGTTGCCTGCACTCAGCAACAGAGAAATGCCTGCCAGAGCCAACGTCGGCATCACGAATCGGTTCGCAATATTGGCGGCAAAATTTCCAACTCTTGTATCAAAAACCGGCGCTTCTTCAATCATTTTGGTGATTTGACCCACTCGGGTGTCGTCACCAACGGCAGATGTTTCTACAACAATGTTGCCCTCAAGAACGATGAATCCAGCCAGAATTTCATCCCCAGGCCCTGAGTGCCTTGGTACTGATTCGCCTGTTAGTTTGACAACATCAAGTGACGCCTCACCCGACTCAATGACGCCATCAATGGGTATCTTGTCCCCTGGCAAGAAGACAACACGATCACCAGCTGATAAATCAAAACTGGACACGATTACCTCACCATCTTCGGTAAGCAAGCGCACATCTGATTGAAGGCTGGAGACTAGATCTGTATTGGAAGAATGAGCAATACGCTGAGTAGCATCACGAACAGCCTCACCACCCTCGATCATGGTGATCATCATGGCAGGCCCAAGCAGGAAGCCCTCAAGGCTGTGAAGGAGAACAGCCAGAGCATCTAGGAAATCGACATTGATTTTCTTGTCCTTTTTGAGGCCGTCCCAAGCTCTTTTAAAACTCAAATGAGCCGAGACAATGATGAAGCCCCCAACAGCCAAGGGCGGCAATGCGAGTGGTCCGGAAAGAATGGCTAATGCCAGTGAGCAAACAGGAAGAACGATGCGCGTTGGAACAAATTTCTCATCATCCTCATCATTTTGTTGAGAGGCCTCAACGCTTGACAAGGTAGGTTCTACAACGGGAATTAATGGAATATCACCGCTGTTCTGTGGAAGAGAATTCAACCACTGCAAGGCGTCAACATTGCATTTTTTCGCAAAGACAACGACATAACAACAAGCCCAACGGTTAAAACGAACAGCTTCAACGTCATCCAGTGAGTTGATATGTCTCTCAAAATTATCTGGATCCTTTAATCCAGGCGAAACACTAAATCGAAGCCGCTTGGAAGAAGCGTGCAAAATTCGATCGATAAAGCGTGGAAGGCTGGGAGGACAAACTTTTTCTCGTGTACCACCAGATCCATCAATGACATCAAATCCGGTTGTCGCGTCGACTTGAAAGGAAGCAGCCATGAGTAGGAAATGGTGGGATTTTTAGAAAAGAATTACTCGACAGTCACATCAGTAATAGTTGCTGATTTTGCAGTTTTAGGAGAGCCATTATTGGCCACCTCCTGATCTGCAATCTCCTCAGAGGATGATTCCGACTTAGCTTCTTCAACAAGATCAACAAAAGATTCAGCAACTTCTGCTGCGCTTTTGGCAACGCCACGCGCTACCTTGCCAGCAGCACCAGCTGCAACAATGCCAACTTTGACGCCATTTTTGGCCATGCTGCGACCAGCTTGCCCCATCGAATCACCCAATTCCTGATTCCCCATCTTTCGAACCACTGGTGCCATGGCCATGAGGGCAGCTCCAGCCCCAAATGCGACAACCATCTCAAATTCGAACATGGGTGGAGGGGGGATTAATCCTTTAGACAACTTTACTCTGATTTATGTGATTTGATATATGGATTCCCCAAAAGCACCAATCTGTCGACAGCCGTGATCCGATTTATCAGCAGTGACCGGTGTCGGACACTACATTCCGTGATCAATGAGCTGATTCAAGCAGACATCATCAGCTCAAGATCAATGCTCCTCGATACAAGAGGTGATTTTGCCGATTTAGAAACCTTTGGTCAGGAGTATGAATGGATACAATTCGATCACAATCAGGTTCTTGAAGATCTTTGGAATGAATTAAATCCACATGCAAAAGAATGGTGGGATCTCCTCGACATCAGCGACAAGCAATCTGCAGAACTTCCATCTTTACCTGGCATCGAAGATATCACTCGACTAATTTTTATATGTCGCCACCTAAAAACTGCCATCAGTCATCAAGACATCGTCGTGATTTTGCCGCACCCACATCACGCGATACGACTTCTAGGCATGGCACAACAAGGGCCTTTTTTGATCGAAAACCTGCTCGAACCTCTACTTAATTGGTGGGATAACACCAGGAAGTCGTTATCAGCAGTAGAAACACTTCTAAGGATCAAATTGCCATCATCTCAGCAATTACGATTATCTGCTCAATGGAGACACTATTTTGAATATCTTCAAACCTTGTGCAATGACAGAATGCTCCATCGCTTTTATTTAATTCTTGATGGAGCAGACCAAAGCATTTTGCACTTAATGCGACGCCTCAGTTTATGCGGCATGAATGCAGTCACCCCAAGCGGATTGATCGTAAGTGATCTTGATTCACAGGCGATGATTCAAATCAGCAAAGAATTAGATCCTTCCATGATCGAACTTGTATCGAACGACCAACTCAGCAAGGACAAAATAGAGACAATAGAGAGCAAATACAAGGCTAATCTGTTCTTAGATTCTCCTCATCAATCAATTGCTGTTTACCTTCCAGGTGTTGACAAAACCGAACTCGTCATCAAACAATCCGGTACCACCATCTTTCTATTTTATTTGGGCCAAAAACGTGTCATAGAACTACCTATATCTTTAAACACACTTACTTGCCAAAGAGGGCAAATCAATCTGGGCTGGCTAACACTTCGTTTTATTCAACCGGAACAGAATGCTTAGATCCTGGTGGTCTCCAACCCAAAGACCAGGCAACAAGAAAAAAAGGTGTTCCAGGCATGATTGGCAGAATCCAGCCAAGGATGGCGAGAACGATCATCGTTTGTGCCGTGACATGACAAAGCTGACGATTGAACAGTTCTTGACGTGTTGGTGGTAGTTGAGGACCGAAGGAAACAGTATTCACCAAAAAATGATCAAACCAGTCTTGAAGGTCTATAGCATTGAGTTTTGCAGAACAATCAGCAGAGGTTATCAACACACCAGAACATCCCAATGTAAATCTGAAAATGTAAGCTGGAAAACAATATCGAAAAGAACTCTGCATGCATTGCTGAGATCTTTTAGAAAGTTTCTGATTAAACTTAAATCTTACGCGTCCCGGCAGAACGTGCCGAATTTCAACCAAGATTCAGGATTTGCTGGAGCTAGCTGGTTTAACAGTCGCTTTTGGCTCGGCGAGATCAGCCTTAGCTTCGGCGAGAATATCGCCAAAACTTTCTCCAACTTCACTCAAACCAGACTTCATCCCAGAGAAAAGGCCAGAAAATTTCGAGCCAATGATCAAACCCACTTTTAAACTTTGCTTGGTTAGCCCTCGTCCAGCACCAGAAATGGTTTTGGTGACGCCACTTTCCCGACCCGCTACGGAGGCTGCCACTGGTGTTAGAGCAACAAGACCAGCTCCGATACCAAAAGCAATAAGGTACTCAAGCTCAAACATGGTCTTAAAACAGATAAACTCAATCTAGGGAGCTTCTGTGCTTTTGTGAAGTGTTGATGATCACAAAAGTGGTGCCTGCATCTCAGCAGGACAGTTGCCGACTCAACTGACCTGGGTCACGAGGGAAAGAATGATCGAAAGAACCGTCGAAGCAAACAAAAAAGCTGCAATGCAGTGGATAATCACGACGCGGCGGATTGAAGAATCTTCAACACTGCAATCAGTCATGGAATAAGTAAGGCCGATTGAATAAGCCACGTAGAGAAAATCGCTGAAGCTTGGCTCTGAACCCTGAAAAACGAAGGCCTGTTGAGCTTCGTTCTCCTCAAGAGCACGGGGATTCTGCTCAAAATAACTCTTTGCGTAGTAAAGAGCAAAACCGTTGTGCAATTGCAACCAAGCTAGAAACAGTGAAATAAATGTCAAGAAAATCTGAACATAGTCCGGCAAAATATTTTTCTTATCATGTAGATCATTAATGCAAAAACAAAGCAGTCCCACGCTCATAAAAACAAGCGCCACAGTGCGTAAGGCGACATAGGATTCAACCGATTGCCAACGCTGAAAGACTTGACGTGTTTCATGCATGGAAAGCGTCCAAGTTTTTCGATACAGCGTGACCAGATCCCACACCAGTGCCATGGTGATAGAAATAGTGAAGGCCTCTTTAAAAGTCACGAGTTGAATCAAAATCAACGTGATGACCAATCCAACCATCGAGGACCGGATCAGACGATATCGATCTGAAAGAAAGCGTGGATGCATCATTTAGGTTTGAACATCTGAACCTTGAACAGTCTGAGCTGAAATTCGGTTGTAAAACCTGGGTATCATTAATGATTTAACCAGCATTGAAATAATAACTGCTCCGCACACTGAATTAGCCATTAGATGATACGCCTGATAAGGAACAATTTCAGACATATTGATCTCAAACATTTCCTCTAGTAATACAGGGGCTTGTACTACTAAAGCCATAGAGACGGCACCCTTTGGACTCCAAGATGCCAAGATTTTTTTCTCATCACTTGCGATTGTCTCTCCTCGAAGAAAAAGCCAAACACAGACTGGACGAATCGCAATAACTCCGAGCCAGACATAAATAACAATTGGTAAATCAACGAAAAATGACTTCGCATTAAGACCGAGACCGATCGCGAAAAATAGAATCGCTTCACAGGCAATATTGAGAGACTCTAATTCCTCACTAAGGAATTTAATTTCATCTTCGGTGGATGAACTTCTATACGAAATAGAGGTGACAACTCCCATAACAAGTGCACAAAGGTATCCGCCATGGCGCAGGGTCAGATCTGAAAACACGTAGCCAAGAATCGTAAATCCAAATGCAACGAGCACAAGCTGAGGTTTGGACGTCACAAAATGACGAATGACAAGATTCAGCAAATAGCCAAGGATCACACCACACACAATGCCTAGAAAAATGCCTTTGAAGATGTCCTGAACCAGAACACCTTGATTCATCGTTGAATAACCCGGGTTGATTTGCAGCCAAAACAGAACAAGCAGCTCGGCTACAGCAACTGAAATCGCTGCTGATATTGATGTTTCGACTTTGAAAATGTTGATAAAAATGGCCTGAAAATCTTTAACCTTTCTTGCTACAAACGAAAACGAATTCCAATCATTGACTGAGAGAGAATAAATAATGACGACAGTGATTAGAGTGAGAACTCCTTCATCAACGCCCTCTGCATAGCCTAGCTTTTGGAAGACTCCCAGCCCAAATCTTATATACATTAACCCAAACAACATACTTAATGCCGTGCCAAATAGGGCTAACTGAATCGAGCTTAATAACAAATTACTTCTCTTCAAGAGCAACCGATCTGATGTCAAACCGCTAAAAAATAAGAGCACACAAAGAGCAATGACATGAACCTGCTCCAGGGGAATAGTGTTAAACGTAAAATTTGCAATATTAATGCATAATCCAAGTAGAAACAAGAAGATTGAACCCGGTATACTTAGCTTAGCCCCAAACTTATCGCATAATGTGCTGACAATCAGGAGAAGCGCAAAAGCAATAAGTGTCGTTTGAAATGATATCTCTAGAGAAGAAATTTCTTCTGGCGAATTTGTTACTGCGCTAAATGCATGACGCCCTGCTACAAAAACAAGCCAGGAAGTTACATCGAACACAATTGCTTCAATTTCCTAACTTGATTCTGTCCACAAAGGCAGAATTCAATTGACATAGGTGAGCGAATGCTGACACCTTGCAAGTCACTCATTGCTAATCACCAGTGATATAACACAGTAAACGGATCACGTCATGGGCACGTCATCAAGTAACACCTATATCGATTCTGGGGGGCAACAAACTGCCCCGCAAGACATTGTCAACGAGTTGAAAAGTGGCCTGGAACGATTTCTCGATGGTCAATCAGCCCATCCCCATGCAACCGAGGCGCGCCGTCACCAACTTGCAGGCGGTCAACATCCCCAGGTTGCCGTTCTGGCCTGTTCCGATTCTCGCGTTCCGGTTGAGGTGATTTTTGATGCCGGATTCGGGGATTTGTTTGTGATCCGTAATGCAGGAAATACCAACACCTTTGGTTCTGCAGGCACGATTGAATACGCCGTTGCTGATCTGGGAATCCGTGTGCTTCTGGTCATGAGTCATCAGGGATGTGGCGCCGTTAAGGCCGCTTATCTGACAGGTCAGGACTTTTCTCCCTCGCTGAGCGAATTGGTGAACGACATCAAATCAGGATTAAACAATCACGGCTTCAGTACGGACGATCAAAAGACCTACGAACAAGCCTGTATTGCCCATTCGAGAATCACAGCGGAGGCACTCGTTCAGGACAGCGACGTCATCCGTGATGCCGTCAGCAACAAAACACTTCTCGTTCAACCAGCCTTTCTACACATCGATCCACTCTCGATCACCTGGCTTGAGCCGCTTTACGGCAAGGATTGAGCGCTCGAAAGCACGGACTCGGGAGCGATCCACATCGCATCGCCGTAGGAGAAAAAGCGATAGCGCCGCTCTTTGGCCTCCTGATAAAGCTTCAAAAGTGTTTGCCGACCAATCAAGGCACTGACAAGCAACAGCAGAGAACTTTTGGGAAGGTGGAAATTGGTTAACAGCCCTTGAACCACGCGAAATCGATACCCAGGCTTGATCACAAGATTCACGGACCCGCAAAAGCTGCGTAATTCACCCCCATGGGCCTGAGCAGCTCCCTCCAAAGCGCGCACGCTCGTGGTGCCAACAGCAATCACCCGGCCACGACAGGCACGGATTGCCTTGACCACCTCGGCTGTGACCTCCACCCATTCGCTGTGGAGATCAAGGTTGGTGAGGTCCTCATTCTCCAGCGGCCGGAATGTTCCAAGACCAACGTGCAGCGTGATGCGCGCAAGCCGGACGCCCTTGCGCTGTAGGGCAGCCAGCAGTTCATCACTGAAATGCAGTCCTGCCGTTGGTGCTGCCACCGCGCCGGGACGCTCCGCATAGCGGGTTTGATAGCGATCAGCATCCTCTGGATCATGCCGATCGATATAGGGCGGCAGAGGAACCTCACCGTATTGATTCAGCAACGCCTCGATCGTTGCGGCATCACGGCAGTCGCTTGGGAACTGAACCAAACGTCCCCCGCTGCCATGATCCACCGCCAACACCGTCAGGGTGATCGATGTTCCTTCGATGGTGAGCACATCACCGGGACGCATGCGTTTGGCTGGTCGAGCCAGACACAACCACTGGCCGCCGTTGCGGGGCTCCAGCACGAGCAGCTCGGAGCGGCCGCCTCCAGCACGCCGCACATGCAGCCTCGCTTTCAACACGCGTGTGTCGTTGACAACAAGCAGATCTCCCGCCTGAAGTTCCTCCAGAAGATCCCAGATCCGACCATGGCGAGCAGCCGACGGTGCAGCTCCCTTGGGGGGAGCCATCAGCAGGGCTGCATCGTGGCGCGGCTCAATCGGCGCCTGAGCGATGAACCCTTCCGGCAGGGCGTAGTCGTAACTGCTCAGCAGCAGATCCCTGGGATCGGGCACCAGGATCAGAGAGCCAAACTCTCCGGACGACGTTCGATCAACTCAGCAAGATCCTTGAGGAACGCCGCACCATCGGCGCCGTAGATCACCCGATGGTCTGCCGTGAGATTGACCTGCATCTGACGCTTCACGGCAATCGATCCATCCGCACCAGCCACAACGGTGGGACGTGACGCAGCGACGGCCAGGATCGCTCCAGTGCCTGGAGGAAGAATTGCATCAAAGCGATCCACCCCGAACATGCCGAGGTTGGAGAGGGTGAAGGTCCCGGTGCTGTACTCCTCGGGCTGCAGCTGTTTACTGCGGGATCGCTTGACCAGATCCTTCCACTGGCGTGACATCTCATAGAGATCGGTGCGATCGGCTTGACGCAGGACTGGTGTGATCAGGCCGCCGTCCTCCATGGCCACCGCAATCGCCACATTCACGTCTGCGGGGTAAGCCATCCCGGCAGGGGTCGTCGCGGCATTCACCTGGGGATGCCGGGCCAGCGTGACGGCCACCGCCTTGGCAAGCAGAGCCGTCATGGTGACGCCCTTTGGCTTCACCTGTTTGTAAAAGCGATCGAGTTTGTCGGTGGTGATCGTGTAGCCGACCCGGAAACAGGGGACCGCCAGACTGGCCTCCATGTTGCGGTTCACGGCTCCCTGGAGCGTGTTGAACGGGACCGTGTCTCCTGGACGGCCAAAGCTGTTGCCGGCCGGTGCAGCCGCGGCCTCGGCTGCAGGCGCTGCCACGCCATGGCCAGCGGCGGCCGGTGCAGATCCTTCCGCCACCCGCGGAACAGTGATGGGCTGTCCGCTTGCCTGCTCCACGTCTTCCGCCTGAATGCGGCCATGGGGACCGCTGCCGCGGACGGTGGCAAGGTCCACCCCCATCTGGGAGGCGAGCTTCTTGGCACGGGGGCTCGCCACGATGCGGCCGTCGTTCACCACTGGAGCTGCCAGCACGGGGGCCACCGGAGCGGGGGCGGGTGCTGGAGTCGATACCGGTGCTGCAGCCACAGGAGCTGGCGCTGAAGGGGCTGGAGCAGCTGGCGGTGCCTCAACCGTTGTGGAAGCCGATGCCGCGGCCGATGAAGTGGCCGATGCAGTGGGAGTTGGTGCTTTGGCCTTGGCTTCAGCGATCTCCGCCTCGGTTTCAACAATCAGGCCGATTGTTTCGCCGACAGGTGCCGTACTGCCCGCTGGCATCAGCACGGCAGCCAGGAAGCCGTCCTGGAACGACTCCACGTCCATATCCGCCTTATCGGACTCAACCACCAGCACCGATTCACCACGACCGACCTTGTCGCCCGGTTGCTTCAGCCACTCGACGATCTTGCCCTCCGTCATCGTCGAGCTCAGGGCTGGCATGAAGATGTCGAAGGTCGCCAAAACCGTCTCCGAGTGGGCATATCAGGGGAGTGTACGAGCCGGCTGAAGCCAGTGACCGCTCAGGATCAGGCGCCTTCAACCGACTGGACGACGCCGTCCCGCACCACAATTGCCACCTGCATCTTCTCCACGAGGTTGTCGCCGACCTTGAGCTCACAGGTGCTCTCCAGCTGGCCCTGCTCAACGATCTGATCCATCTCAAGTTCACGCACTTGGGACTGCTGCTGCAGGAAGGTGCGTTTTTGCTCCTCCAGTTCGGAACGCTTGGCGGCAACCTGCTGCTGGATCTGAGCCACTTGATCCTGAACTCGGGGATCAAGGGGATTGGCACTCTGGCGGCGGACTTCATCGACCACCTGCTGGCCTTCCTGCTCCAGCTGGGCCAGCTGCTGATCCAGGCCGGCAATGCTGTTGCTGATCTCCCGTTCGGCTTCCTCCTTCCAAGTGGGTGTCACCACAGCGCGGACGGTGATTGGACGCTTGATCGTCAGGGTGGTGCCGTCGGACATGACATTGAAGGAGTTGCCGCAAGCGTCTCAGCCACAGGCGCAGAGGTCAATCTCGGTTTCCTCTCCCATAGAGAATTTCGATCAGGGCAGCGTCCCTGGCAGTGATCCGGTCACGCCGTTGCTTGAGCGTCTGGGTCAGCAGTCCGTTCTCAATGCTGAAGGGAGCAACCAGCACAACACCCGCCAGCCGTTCATCTCCGCGGGCTCCCTTGCGCTGTTTGAGCAGTTGATTGGATTCCCGCATCAACAGTTTCAGCAGTGCTGGATCTCCAGGGAATCCCCCGAGATCATCAGGCACGGACAGGTTGTTGTCCTGCGCCCAGGGCCTGATCATCTCCGGCCTCGGGACCAGCAGCGCTCCAAGTTGGCGCTCATCCTGTCCAACCAGCATCACCTGCTCGATCAACGGGCTGGCGACAAGCGCTTCCTCCAGCGGCCCAGGCTCAATGTTCTCGCCACTGCTCAGAACGATGGTGTCCTTGGCACGACCGGTCAGGGCTAGTGAGCCATCCGGGAGAAGCATGCCCAGGTCCCCTGTGTCGAACCAGCCATCCGCATCGAGCACCTTGGCCGTGGCCTCCGGCTTGCCCAGGTATCCCTTCATCACCTGCGGGCCCCTCACCAACACACGCCCGCGCTGACGGAATCCCAGCGCCTCCCCCGATTCAGGCTCAACGATGCGGAACTCCGTCTCGGGCATCGGCAAACCGGAACTGCCGCGGATGTTGCGCCACGGCCGGCGGCAACTCACCACAGGGCTTGTTTCCGTCAGGCCATATCCCACAAGAAGTTCAATCCCCACCGCTTCAAAGAAGGCGTCGATGTGGGGTGCAATGGCCCCGCCACCACTGATCGGATAGCGCAACTGGCCTCCGCTCAACTGGCGGCGCAGCTTGGGCCAGATCAGAGAGGAGGCGAGAGCGTGCAGAGGCCAGCGCAGCCCTGCAGTCAGCGCGCTCAACAGACGGTCTGCAGCGGAGGCGGGCTCGAGCATCAGGTTCCAGGCCTGACGCTTGGCGAGGCAGTGAGCGGCACTGTTGGCCAGGGCCGCCCTCAGGAGGCGCTGTCGCGAGGGCGGGAAGGTCTTCAGGACATCCTCAAAACCCGCCTGAACTGCCTCCCAAAGCCTTGGGACGGTTGCCATGGCAATCGGACGAACGCGCGGCAGGTCCTTCTTGAGCTGTTTGATCGTGGTGTAGGTCTGCGAGCAGGCGCAGGACAGGAAGTAATAGCTGGCGCTTCGCTCATAGGCGTGCCAGATCGGCAACACGCTCAGCACGGGAGACCCGGGCTCCGGAAACGCCACAGAGGCCAGGGAGCGCATCTGGTGCAACAGGTTGCCGTGAGTGAGCGGAACCCCTTTGGGCTGGCCAGTGGTCCCGGATGTGTACAGAACGGTGGCAACGGCCTCCGCATCACCCTGCAGCTCCAGCTCAGCGCTTCCCTGCGCTGAACGCAGCAGGTCGTCCCAACTCAGAAGCTCATCCACCGCATCACCCTCAAGCTGCAACACGAACCGGAGCCGGTTGCGCTGATCCGGCGTCAGCTGCAGACGACGCCAGAGATCGGCGTTCTGCACGATCAGAGCTGTGGCACCGCAGTCTTCGAGGATGTAACGCAGCTCTTCCACCGGCGCGGACGCCCCGCGCACCGCATCGGCTGCGCCGGCTCGCATCAGCCCCTGATCCGCCACCAGCCAGCGGGGACTGTTTTCAGCGAAGAGGGCGACGACATCGCCCGGCTCGATCCCTTGGTTTCGAAACCCAACCGCCGCCTCAGAAATCCTCTGTGCCAGTTCGCCGAAGCTGAAACATTCCGGATGGGCGGCATGGGGAGCATCCACAGCCATGAGCTTGCCGTGGTGGTCTGCCAGCCAGGGCCAGACCGCATCAATCCGAGTCAACCCATCGACATGGCTGTGACCTAGAAGCCCACGCTGCTCGCGCTCGGTCGCGGTCCAGCCGACCTTGGCAACTCCTGCAGGTTGCGCACTCATCAGCGGATCCTTGAGCTCTCAGTCAGGCCTATCACGATCCAGGCGACTCCTGCCAGAAAAGACGGAATTGATCGGCGAGGGCATTGAGGATCAGAGGCTGCACCTGGTCTGTCGTCAATCCAGGGATCCACTCCGACAAACGCCCCACCTCGCGCCCCTCAAGCCCGCAGGCGGTGATCGCGCTGAAACCGCTCAGATCGCAGTCGACATTCAGCGAGAGACCATGCTGGGTGATCCAACGACGGCAGCCGATTCCGATCGCACCAACCTTGCGGCCGTCCAGCCACAGCCCGGTGAGTCCCGCCTGGCGTTCCCCACATAGACCCAGCTCAGCCAACACATCGATCAACACCTGCTCCAGCACCCGCAGATGGACATGCAGATCAGGCGTGCGGCGCTGCAGATCCAACACGGGATAAACAACGATCTGACCCGGCACATGGTGGGTCACCTCACCGCCTCGATCGATGTGATGCAGCGGATGTGGCGGCTGCGCCACATCGAAATGGAGATGATCGAGGCTTGCCCCGCGCCCAAGGGTGTAGCAGGGGGGGTGCTGCAGGATCCAGACCGCCTCCGGTGCCGTGACATCGGCCATCAGGCGTTCCTGCCAGCGACGTTGATCCGCCCAGGCGATTTCAAAGGGGACCGGATCCGGCGGCTGGAAACAAATTGCTCCCTCTGGGTGTGCCGATGCGCTCACCGGATCTAACTTGCTGTTAACAACCGGCAAGGAACAAGGCATGAAGTTGCTGATCCATGGTCGCAACCTCGAGATCACGCCTGCCCTGAGGACCTATACCCAGACAAAGCTGGAGCGGGCCATTCATCATTTCGGCGACGTGGTGCGAGAGGCGGACGTTCACCTGTCCGTGGCCAGGAACCCACGGGTACCGCAGCAGACGGCGGAGGTGACGGTGTTCGCCAATGGAACCGTGATCCGGGCACAGGAACGCAGTGAGAACCTCTACGCCAGCATCGATCTTGCTGCCGGCAAGCTCTGTCGGCAGCTGCGTCGCTGGAAGGACCGCCACAGCGACCACCATCACAGCCATGGCCATCGGGCCAGCATCACGCCGGGCACGGAAACCGTCAGCGCCGAGAGCCAGGTGGATGAGTCGTTGCTCAAGGGTCGTGAGGCGGAACTGCCCAACCCCGGCGTGCGACGCAAATACTTTTCAATGCCACCGATGAGCCTCGATGAGGCGCGCCGGCAGCTGGATCTGATCGATCACGACTTTTACCTGTTCCGGGAGCGTGACAGCGATGAGCTTCAGGTGATCTATCACCGCAATCACGGCGGATACGGTGTGATCCAGGCGAGGAACTGAGCCGCCAGTCACCAATGGTCGAGTCGAAGCTGGAGCTGCCGGATCTGCCTCCGCTGATGGATCAGGCCATCCTCGACCCTCTGCTGACGCAGGAGGAGCTGATCACCGCCTGTGATGCCGGCCGGCAGGAGAACGTGCGCGCGATCTGCACCACCCTGCGACTGCTGGAACCCCTGCGGGAAAGACTTGGAAAAACCGGAGGACCACGCCTGGTGGCGGTGGTTGGCTTCCCTTTCGGCTCATTGCCAGGCGAGCTCAAGCAGATGGAAGCGGAATGGGCTGCGGCACGGGGGGCTGAAGAGCTGGACATGGTTCCCGATTTCACGGCCCTGATCAATCAGAACTCCGGTGCCTTCGCTGAAGAAATCGCTGGTATTTGCGAACTGGGACTCCCGGTGCGGGTGGTGCTGGATATGGCCCGGCTCAGCGAAGACCTGATCACGCTGGCGGTGGACGCAGCGATCGATGCCGGTGCCGCCGGTCTGCAAACCAGTAACGGCTTCGGGCCTGCCACCAGCACAACCCAGGTGCAACAGTTGCTGGGCCTCGCTCGAGGCCGCTGTGCCGTCAAAGCCGCTGGCGGAATTCACACGCCAGAGCTGGCGATCGAACTGGTGGAAGCCGGCGCCTCCCTGCTGGGTACGAGCAGCGCTCCCCAGCTGCTTCAGGCGTTAAGACGGCCCGCCGGTTAGGTGAGCGAACGACGCCTGGAAGGCCTCGTCCTGAAGGTGGGACCACTGGGAGAACACGACCGATTGCTGACCCTGCTCAGCGATGAGGAAGGCATCACCCGACTGGCGGTCCCGGGCGCTCGACGTCCCAAAAGCAGTCTCGCGGCCGCAGCACCGCTCACCCTGCTCGAGCTTCAGGTGGGCGGTCGCAGCGGCCTGGCGCGCGTGCGACAACTCCGAATTCAGCGCAGCTTCTCCAGACTGGGACGCGACCTGGAGACCCTGGCCGCCTCTCAGGCGCTCAGCGATCTCTGCCTGCGACTCACGGCCGACAACGACCCGATCCCAGGACTGTTCACCACCGTGATCCTGCACTTGGAGCGACTTGAATCCAGCGACCTGAGCCGAGACGAGGTTCTGGCATCGACAGTTCAGGCCTGCGTCCACCTGCTCACGCTTGGGGGCTACAGCCTGCCGTTGCAGAGCTGCTGCCTCACTGGCGTTCCTCTGCAGCCTCCACTCGGGCAATGGCACTGGCGCTGCAGCCTGCTGCCGGAGGATGGATTCGCGATCGGCTCGCAGCCGCAGGCACGGCTGGAGCTCAATCCCTCCGAGCTTGCCCTGCTGCAGCGGCTCATCCGGGCGGATCTCCCGCGTCGGCAGAACGGAGACCTGATGGGCCCTCGACGGGTGTGGTTGAGGCTGCTGACGGTGATCGATGTCTGGATCCAAACCCATCTGCAACGCAGGAACCGTGCCCTGGCGATGTTGAGAGACAGCCTGCAGACGCCAGACATGGGCGATCATGACGGCGACGAGAAAGGATCTTGAGCGGCACCGACTCCAGCCTTCCATCGGACGGGGGTCGCGGACTGCGATCCGTAATGCGTCTCGATGGCTTCAGGAAGCTTTGGATCGGCCAGATCTTCTCCCAGCTGGCCGACAAGTTCTACATCGTTCTGATGGTGTTTCTGATCGCCCAGTACTGGGTGAGCAGCGACCCGCAGAGCCATGGAGCTCTGACGGAAATCGCCTCAGCGATTCGGATGGATATCGAGACGAGGGCCGAGCGGATCACCCTGCTGGCCACGGGCATCTACGTGGCCAATACGCTGCCGGCCATCCTGCTGGGGATGCTGGCCGGAGTCTGGGCAGACCGGTGGCCGAAACGACGGGTGATGGTGATCTCCAATGCGATGCGGGCGCTGCTTGTGCTGTTCGCCCCGTTCTGCTTGATGCCTGGCCCCCTGTTTCTCGGCCTGAGCTGGGGGTACTGGGCGCTGTTGCTGATGACCTTCTTGGAGTCGGTGCTCACCCAGTTTTTTGCACCGGCTGAGCAAGCAGCGATCCCCCTCCTCGTTCCAGGCAACAAACTGCTGGCCGCGAACTCGCTGTATCAGGCCACCAGCATGGCCGCCACGATCATCGGCTTCGCCCTCGGCCAGCCGATTTTGAGGTTGCTCAATCAGACCTTCCTGAAAATCGGGTTATCCGGCGGCGAATTTCTGCTGCTGCCGTTCTGTTACGGCATGGCGGCATTCAGCATCAGCGCGATCCGACTGAACGAAACACCCCAAACACCACGCAGCATCGGAATCGGACAGGAGCTTCGAGAAGGACTCCAGGTCCTCGTCAAGCGGGCCTCAGTGCGCAGGGCCATGCGCAACCTGGTGTTGCTCTACAGCTTGCTGGCGGCGATGTACGTACTGGCCATCAGCCTGGCGGGATCGATCGGCAGCCTCGGACCGACAGGCTTCGGGACCCTGCTGGCCATGAGCGGACTCGGCATGGCCATCGGCGCCGTCCTCACAGCGCAGCTTGGGCATCAGATCAGCCGGCACCATCTCGGGGCCAGTGGCCTGGCGGCCATCACGGTCTGCCTAGCACTGCTTGGACAGCTTCAGGGACGTTTGCTGGTGACGTTGACGCTTTGCATGGTGTTGGGCGTTGGGGCGGCCCTCGTGGCCATCCCGGCGCAGACCACCATTCAGGAGGACACACCGGAAACGGAGCGAGGCCGAGTCTTCGGCCTTCAGAACAATCTGATCAACATCGCCCTCAGCCTGCCGCTGGTTCTGGCCGGCACCCTGGTGAGCAGCATCGGGCTGGAACCGGTGCTGATCCTGCTGGCTGCCCTGGCCGGTCTTGCGGCCTTGCTGGAGAGACCTTGGAAGCGCTGCTAACTTTCCGGTTCCCAAGGAGGAGGGTCGTCGAGGTTGGCGCAAATCGCCTGGTTGGGTAAGAAGTCGCCGTTCTGCGGGAATGTCTCCTACGGGTTGATCACCACGGAGGCTTTGCGCGTTCGCGGCCATCAAACCCACTTCATTCACTTCGATAACCCCCGCAGTCCAGAAGGATCTGCCACCGCGTTTCTGGCGAATGATCCGGATGTGAGCCTGCCCTATCTGGTGAAATCCCAGGTGTACACAATTCCCTCCCCCAGTGCCCATCGGGAGTTGCGGGACTGCCTTGCGCGGCTGAAGCCTGATCTTGTACACGCCAGCCTGACGCTTTCGCCGCTTGATTTCCGACTACCAGATCTCTGTCAGCAGTTGGGTGTGCCTCTGGTCGCCACCTTTCACCCACCCTTCGATTCCAGTCTCCGCAATCTCACTGCAGGCACGCAACAACTCTCTTATCAGTTGTACGCGCCGGCTCTGGCCCGCTACGACCGGGTGATCGTGTTTTCAAAGCTCCAGGCGGAGGTCCTGGAACGTCTGGGTGTCCCGGCTGATCGACTGAAAGTGATTCCCAACGGCGTCGATCCCGAGCGCTGGAGGCCGGCCGGCTCCGGCCAGAGTTCATTCATGCAGCAGCGGGTCCGTCAGCGGCTGGGTGGGGAGCGGATCTTCCTGTACATGGGTCGACTGGCCACCGAAAAAAATGTCGAGGCGCTTCTGCGGGCCTGGCGACTGGTGTCACCGGAAGGCTGCAAGTTGGTGATCGTTGGCGATGGCCCGCTGCGCAGCACCCTTCAGAACAGCTACGACGATCCCAACGTGCTCTGGTGGGGCTACGAGGAGGACCTGGATGCCAGGGTCGCCCTGCTGCAGTGTGCTGAGGTCTTCCTGCTTCCCAGCCTCGTTGAAGGCCTGTCACTGGCGTTACTGGAAGCCATGGCCTGTGGCACCGCCTGTGTCGCCACGGATGCCGGTGCTGACGGAGAGGTGCTCGATCAGGGCGCCGGCATTGTGATGAGCACCCAGGGGGTCACCACCCAGCTGCGCACCTTGCTGCCCGTTCTGAAAGAACAGCCGGTGCTCACCAGGGAACTTGGCCATCAGGCACGCCAGCGAATCCTCGAGCGGTACACGCTCGGCAGCAATATTGACGCCATTGAGGCCTTGTACAGCACCCTGATTGCTGCTGCACCGCTGGCTGCCTGAACAGAGACAGCTTTAACGCGGCAGCTTGAAAGTGGCAGCTTGAACAGGTGCTCTTCGACGGAGGGCGACATGCGACGTCAGGCCAGTTCCCGAC
>MDTB01054530.1_pt1 | contig 18115 bp, 16 predicted proteins | sample 811161 | NCBI WGS metagenome assembly MDTB01 (sample SAMN05326650, study PRJNA326480) | marine metagenome | isolation source: seawater | place: Mediterranean Sea | collected 2009
AACGACGTTTACAATGGGCACTTCGGTCATTGGGGCGGTAGCTCAGTTGGGAGAGCGCTGCGTTCGCAATGCAGAGGTCGGGAGTTCGACTCTCCTCCGCTCCACTCTCTTTTTTCCCAAAATCGGAATGCGGGTTCCGGCCGAATGAGAAGGCCGGCTTAAAAGAGGATGCGTTAAAATTCTTCAAGCGGTCGTGCGTCGCCGGGGTTCGAGTGGCAAAAGAGCTGCTCTTTTGTGAAACGGTGGCGAAACAGGCGAAACGCAATCCTCGATCTTTCACTCGCAAAAATCGTAGGCCGCCTGTTCGCAAAGCGCCGGGCAACAAAAGTCGATTTTTCTCGAGTCCGGGAAACTCACGCCAATGAACCCACGCATCTAAAAACGATTTCATTGCTAGCGTTGGCAATCTGTTGCCCGGTTGCTGATGCTTCGATCCAGACGATCGTTGCGTTGTTGCGTTATAGGAGAGGCCAAACGCGGCATGGTTCATTACTAATTTCTGATTGCTAGCAAGCAGTGCTGATCGGCATTGACACATTTTTACTTTTCGCCCTATTCTCTGCATCCTAGCCGCGTGGCATACCCTTTTTTTGGCTATCGCGAATGTGATATTCGGCAGTTGCTAAGCTTGCAGAAGCGACCTTTTTTCGATCCGTCATTTCGGCCGATAGCGTAAGTGCCTCAATCTTTTCAAAAAGCGCATGCACCTTTTAGCAAATAATAGATTCTCCAATCCTGCCATTTACAACCTGACCTTTGGTCCATCTATGAAGCCACATCGCTTGGAGGTGTTCAATGGCTGTTGAGTCGGTTGAATTCAATGGAATTTGTTATGCTGAGATCATCTGGGCGGATACAAAGGTTGAGCAGACCACGTTTTATTCGCCCGCTGAATCCTCTTTTCAATTTGGCTTATTGGCTCACAAAGCCGGTTTTGTAGAAGCTCCTCACTATCACAAGCCGTTTACTCGAACGATCGACGATTTGCAGCAGATGTTTGTCGTGCAGCGAGGGGTCGTGGCGGTCGAACTTTTTGCCGATAACGGTGACCAATTACGCGAGATCGTGTTGCGACAGGGTGATGCGATCGTATTGATCCATGGCATCCACGCCATTCGAGTCATCGAGGACATGCAGTGCGTATCGGTAAAGCAAGGACCTTTTTTAGGAATGGAAAACGACAAAGTTTTTGTTGGAAACAATCAATGATTCCTGTTTTCGAACCCAAGATCGGCGCCGAAGAAATCAGCCGCGTTGTCGAAGCGCTGGAGCGTGGCGAGATATCGGGCTCTTTTGGAGAGGCCATACCAGATTTTGAATCGCAGTTTGCCGAATACTGTGACTGTCGTCATGCGGTCGCAGTAAGCAGTGGAACAACTGCGTTGCATCTGGCGGTTGCTGCTGCAGAAATTGGCGATGGGGACGAGGTACTGGTCAGTGCATCAACGAATATTGCAACAGCACTGGCGGTGCATCATCAGGGAGCGGTTACAGTTCCTGTCGATTCGGAAGAGCAGACCTGGAACCTCGATTTAGAAAAACTCGAGTCGCTGATCACACCGCGCACTCGCGCAATTATTCCTGTTCATTTGTTTGGGCATCCGGTCGACATGGATCGCCTACGCGTCATTGCTGACCGTCATGACTTGTTGATTATTGAGGATGCTGCCGAGGCGCATGGGGCAACCTGTCGCGGACGCAAAGTAGGATCGTTCGGCGATATGGCCTGCTTTAGCTTCTATGCCAATAAAGTCATTACGACGGGTGAGGGGGGCATGGTCACCACCAATGATGATGCGCTGGCCGCGCGGTTACGTTTACTGCGAAATCTCGCATTCACGAAACCGAGATTTCGGCATGAGCTTGCGGGGTTCAATTTCCGCATGACTGGCTATCAGGCCGGGATGGGCCTTGCGCAGTTAGACAAAATTGAAAATATTATCGCGCAAAAACGCCAGGTCGCAGCCACCTACCGAGAGTTCTTGTCCGGCACAGCGGGCATCCAATTCCCAGCGGAAGCAGCGTGGGCTCGTAATGTGTATTGGATGGTTTGCGTTGTGGTAGGTACTGAATTCGGAATATCGCGAGATCATTTGGCCGACACGTTACGGAATGACGGCATTGATACCCGCACATTTTTTTGTCCCATGAATCAGCAACCCTGTCTACGACTTCCCGAAAGCGGTCCGCCTTCCTGTCCGGTAGCAGACCGATTGTGGGAATCAGGTTTATATCTGCCCTCCACAAATGATCTGCCCACCGAGACTATCGCTTGGATTTGCGAGCGGGTTCAAGCCGCAGGACAACAGCAGAGGAGAGCCGCAGCATGAGTTCCTACATCGGTCGGCATGCGGAGTTGTATGACCTGTTTTACGCAGAAAAAGATTATGCGGGCGAAGCTGCATTTGTCGATCAATGCGTGCATGCAAATGGCGGGAATAGAAGAGGGCCCATGCTGGAACTCGCTTGTGGAACCGGTCGACACGCGGTTGAATTTGGTCGTTTAGGTTATGATGTCGTTGCCACCGACTATTCTGAAGACATGTTGGCGCAAGCAAAAGCACGAAGCCACCGAGAGGGTTCGGGGGCGGCGTTTCAGCAGGCCGACATGCGGGAAGTTAATCTGGCCGGTCAGCGATTCGATACGGCTGTCTGCCTCTTCGATTCGATCGGTTACGTCCAAACGAATGATGCCGTCCGTGAAGTGTTGCTTGGCGTCTGGGAGCATCTCAATGCGGGTGGCTTGTTTGTTTTTGAATATTGGCATGCGGCAGCCATGTTGGTCGGATACGATCCGGTGCGGGTCAAACGCTGGTCCACCGACAGCGGTCAGATCATACGCATCTCAGAAACTTCAGTGGATACGGCGAGTCAAACCTGCCGGGTCGATTACACTATTTACGAACTCCGACCCGACAATTCTTATACGGAGATCCGTGAAAGCCAGGTCAACCGTTTTTTTCTCGTCCAGGAAATGTCGGTGTTGTTGAAGTCGGCGGGATTCGAACTACTACGCTGCCATGCCGGTTTTTTTGATGACGAAAATATCGATGAAAATACCTGGCATGTCGTTGCGGTGGCAAGAAAAGCGGACCGTGCGGCGATGACTGCATGAGAACCTAACGATCGGGAAGAACTATGAATGTTGGGGTATTGCTTTCGAATTTCTCGCCGGATGTTGGTGGCGGCCATACGTTCGAAAATGAGGTGTTTGATTCATTGCGGCGAATGGCAGGTGAATGCAACCACACGTTCAAGGTTTTTGTGCGGCGAAATATTCCTGCCGCGTCGCAACTTCCTGCCAACGTCCAGATCATCCACCTTTCCTCAAAAAGACGGCTGCTTGAGCGTACCCGAGCCCATCTCTCGCGGTGTTCACGCCTGTTGACGCTGCGGGGAATCAAGCGTTGGCGCGAAGGCCATAAAGTCGACTGGCTTGAAAACGTGCTGCTCAGCAGCGGTGTGGATGCCATGTGGTATCCAACACCGGGGGCAGCAACAACCGAAATTCCATTCATTACCGTCGTCTGGGATTTACAACATCGATTGCAACCTTTTTTTCCCGAGGTCAGTGCAGAAATGGAATGGAAGCGCCGGGAACGCCATTATGGAGACGTTCTCCGACGCGCGACGTATATTGTGACTGGAACCCAGGTCGGAAAACAAGAAATCGAGCGATTTTATCAAATTGCACCCGAGCGGATCCGGATTCTCCCGCACCCCACACCACAATTTGCCTTCCAGTCGCCGGTTGAGGATGAGCAGCAAGTGCTCTCACGAATGGGCATCGAACCTGGCTATCTTTTTTACCCCGCACAATTTTGGCCACATAAAAATCATGCAAATCTCCTTCGCGCGGTCAAACTTTTGCGCGAAGAGCACGGTATTCAGATCCCGTTGGTACTGGTCGGATCGGACAAAGGACAACAAGCCACCTATATCCGAAAGTTGGCCGCCGACCTGGGCGTTGAAGCGCAGTTGAAATTACTCGGTTTTGTGTCGCAAGACGAATTACGCGTGTTGTACCGCAATGCTTTTGCCCTTACCTATGTCACGTGGTTCGGGCCGGAAAACCTACCGCCCTTGGAAGCCTTTGCGGCAGGCTGTCCCGTCATTGCATCCAATGTCCCGGGATCCGAAGAGCAACTAGGCACCGCCGCGATGCTCGTCGATGGTGGTAGTCCGCAAAGTATCGCCTCTGCAGTTCAATCGCTTCATGAAGACACACCATTACGCGAGTCATTCATTCACGGCGGATTAGCCCGCGCTCACCGATTCGAAGGCGATGACTTCGTCCGGGGCGTCTTTGAGATGCTTGATGACTTCGAGCGCATGCGAAGTTGCTGGGACCGCTATGCTGCGTGACGTTGCTGTACGATGCACTGTACTACGTACTATAAATCGGCAACGCGTATGGACTCTCCTGACTCCACATCAACGACTGACATTCCAGCAATCGCCTGCTGCCGTTGCGAACCGGAAAGAAATGTGAGTTGCCCACTGGGATCGCGCGACTCTCGAAATCGGGACTCCACATATCCTTCTTCAGGGGTCATTACCTTCAACGCACCAAGACGCTCTTTTTTTACAAAATAAGCGTTGTTGCCGTTACTGTTGCAGCCGACAAAGGCGTAGCCTTTTTTCTCGGCGAGTTGGCAAAGTGCTTTGACAGAACAGCCCCAATACAGGCAAGAGTCGTGCGCAGCGGTCCGATCGAAGGATGGATTGTAAGGAACTGTGACAGCGCGGTTGGCCCCGAAAACACTGTTATACTCCACAATGACAATGGCGGGATCAACATTGTTAATCCGATCCCATACCCAATAATCATTGCCGTCAATATCGATACTGAGGATACCTAAGTCACCTGCGTCACCTGCAAAACCATGTTCCTCGAGCAAGCTTTCGATATTATCGCAGTCGATAAATGCACATGCGGCTGTTAGATCATAACGCCAGTAGATGTCATCACGACGGATGGATTCTATGTAGTCAGAACTGCCATCCATCACCAAACCTCTCCAATTATCATTGATCAGTAAAAAACGCGTGTTTGCTTCCCGATAGTTTTCAACACCAAACTCTACAAACGTTGGAGAGGATGGATTTGTGTGATAAATCAAATATTGAATGATGCCATCGTCACCAAACTGAGAAAAGACTTTGAATTCGCAATCCTGTAGACGGTCGACGATACCGAGAGTACGAAGTTGCAAAATGAGCGAACGGGCCGCCAGCGTTTTTGCCTCTTGAATCTCATGCATCAGGCGTCGAACAGCAGCCTTTTCTGAACGGTTACCTGAAAGTATTCGAGAAAATATGGATGGAACGAGGTTTTTAACCTTCATCGGATTCCAATCAACTAAGGGTCGGATAAGGCTCGGATAAAAAACGCGTGTCGGACTTATAACAAATCAAAGGGGCTAACGTCTTCATCAATTATTGCTCGCAGCGCTAATTCTCCCACAATCATCGGTAAACGATCGATAAAATATTGCTCGCAAACGGATCGACGATGCATGCGTGAACCGATTGTCGAGGTCAGTGTTCCAAGAGTGAATATTCTTCCGCTGCGATTTGCCTCCCGCCGCGCTGGAGGCCCAACCGGTCAACCGGATCTGAGCGCCGAGACAATTTCTGCGCGGGCAGCAAGCCAACCGGGCAAGCAACCTGCAACAAAGCCCGAGACCGTTGCAATCAAGATCCCCCAAAGTGCAAGATGCAGCGAAGGCGTAAAGGCGATCGTGACAGCTTCAGCACCGACCGAAAGGGCACTCCATTTCAGCATCGTCATCGCAAGTCCGACGCCGATAACGCCCCCTAAAATTCCAAGAACGACACTTTCAATCACTACGAGACTAAAAACTCGCACCCCTGAAAATCCGATGGTCTGCAGTAGAGCATGTTCTCGTATCCGGTCCTGAACAGACATCACGGTAGTGGTGGCAACCAGCGCGAGTACCAGACCTACGCAGGCGTAACTCAGATAGTGGGCCATCGCAATCAACTCCGCCAGATCACCGAGACTGCGTGCCTGAAAAACACCTTTCGGCCGCGTATCGGTCTCGACAGGGCCACCGTGAAACATCTGGTCGATCTGCGCTGATTTCGCATCCGGATCCACATCGTCGGCCAGCAAAATTTCGAACTGAGTCACTGTACCAACACGATTTTCTCCCTTGCTACGCTGCAAAAATTCTAGGTGTGAATAAATGTAATTTTCTTCCGCCGGATCACTGCTCTCATAAATTCCTGCTACGTTCACACTCAAATTTCCAATCGAAAACTTGCTGCCTTTTTTTAGATTCCGACGCTTTGCAACCGCTCGCCCGATGACCGCCGCGTCCTGATGATTCTCAAATGCATCCCAGTTGCCGCTCTTCAGCACAAAATCCCGAGCGGCGCGGAGTTTCTGTGGCGGTACGCCATAAAACACCACTACATCCAGACTGGCCCGGCAGTTATTGGTAAACACCTGGATGGGTATCACTTGGCGTACGCCGTCGAGACGAGATATTTTTTGTTCATAGTCCTGGGGCAGATTACTCGTTGCGGGGCAAAACTTATTGGCCTGAAATGCGATCAATGATCTTTGTGCGCCCTGCTGACGATAGATGGCGTGCATACCCTCTTGAACGGAACCCACAAAACAAAAAACGAATAACGCAATGGCCGAACCGCTTACCGTAAGCAGCGTACGGGAGCGATGACGCCACAGTGTCTTGAAAATATATGGCAAAAATTTAAACATCGTCTTTCCAGCTACCTGAATGGGAAGATCGCTCGGTGATAGAAACAGCAGTGGACGCGGAACGTGGGGCACTCACCTGCACTAGCTTGCCCCGGTTAAGATACAACTGTCTGTCGGCAACCGCGGCTACCTCCGTGTCATGCGTTACCATCAGCAGCGTTACGTGTAGTTGCGCATTGAGTTGCTTTAAAAGTTTGATAATCTGTGCTGATGTATCAGGATCGAGATCACCGGTCGGTTCATCTGCCACCACAACCTTCGGATGCGCTACAATCGCCCGGGCAATCCCAACTCGCTGTTCCTGTCCACCGGAAAGCTGGCGAGGATAATGCTCTGCACGATCAAGCAAATGCACTGCCTCAAGCGCAATCTCGACACGCCGTCGCCGTTCGCTGCGATTGAGTGGTAGCAACAAGAGTGGCAATTCGATATTCTCATAAGCCGTAAGAACCGGAACCAGGTTATGTGTCTGAAAAATATAACCCATGTTAGCGGCACGCCAATGCGCCAATTGCGTGCGGGACAGTGCGGTGATGTCGACCCCGTCGACCACGATCGTTCCCGCATCGGGCCGGTCAATACTGGCAACTAGATTCAACAACGTCGATTTTCCGGTTCCACTCGCACCCATCAACGCAAGAAACTCCCCCGCTTCAATTCCAAGTGTTACGCCATCAAGCGGTGTGATCGTTTCGTCACCTTTGTGATAGTGTTTGGTAACATTATTAATTTCGAGCAAAGCCATTACCGCATAGCTCCTTCAAAAAACTTTGGCAGATTTCCCAACTTTTCCTTTGGCGGAATCCGATCGCTTGAGCCTCCGGCGTCGCTGTGAATTTCTATCCTGTCACCGTCGCCAAGCGCCTGCGATCCGGAGACAATTATCCGATTCGAACTATTCAGTCCCTGGGTGACGGCAATCAGACCATCGGCTCCAGTCGTGCCCGTTTGAATCCTTCTTTTCTTTGCCACTCTGCGAAGCGGATCCGCAATCCAAACATACTTACCCTGATCATCCGTGTGGATCCAGCCACGCAAGACGAATAACTGCATCTCTTCCGACAGTGGTCGACCACCAGTCGCCGCCCTTTGAGGTGCCAAGAACGTTACATCGACCAGCATTTCAGGCTTGAAAACCGGCGGCGGATCAGTGATCGCAACCTTGACCTGCAACGTATTTTTTTGGATATCGGCCTCCGAATTGATAAACAGCACGGTTCCGCCAAGCGAAGAGGCGAGCGCCGGGTTCTCGATCACCACCGGCTGATTCGGGAGGACCTTGGGGATGTCTTCAAATCGGACATCAACCCGCACCTGCAACATCTCGGGGCGATATAGTGTGACAACGGTCCGTCCATCGTGTCCTTCCATTTGTGCCATCGTATCCCCCATGCGGGCACCGGGATGAGCAATCAGGCGAAACACGCGGCCATCAATGGGTGATCGTACCGTCATCCGCTCAAGACGCAATTTGGCTTCGGCCAACGAAACGCGTGCCCTTTCGACGCGGGCAGCCGCCACTTTGACTTTCGAGGCGGCAACTTGCTTCTCTCGAATTTCACTCGTTAGTAATTCCCTCTGCGTTCCAAGCGCATCGCGGCGCGATAAGATTGCGGCACGCTCCTGCTTCAAAGCTTCTTCGCGATCGCGCAATCCCTCAAGCAACGCGAGCGAAGAATCGAGCCTACCTTTTGCCAGGTCAATTTCAACGCTGGCAATGAGTTCTTTCACCTCCAGTTTCCGCTTAAAATCTTTACGCGTCGCTTCATAGTCTGCCTGGGCACGACGAATCAAAAAGGGAAGATTTCTGATTTCCGTATCAATTCTTGCCAAGAAGGCTTCTGCTTCACCCAGCGAAGCGTCGAGGTGAACAGGCTGCTCATGCCGAACTTCAGCTGCCTGGAGCACGGCCTTTGCGGCGTCTAGTTCCGCTGCACGCAGCGCAAGGTCGGAGACGGTGCGGCGATGCGCCAGACGAGCATCCTCCTCGACAAGCAGCGCAATCGGCTCTCCCGTTTTCACCACTTGGTCCTCTACCACTAAGAGCTTTGCGACCACGCCGGTCGCCAGGGCAGCAACTCGTACTGGTGTTGGCCGCGGCTCAATCCAACCGGCCGCCTGAAATAAGGGAGTTCCGGCTTGTCGCAGTTCGGCAGTCGTCGCGAAGACGGGTGACACGGTGACCCTGTGCGGTGGAACAATAAAATCCCAAGCGGCCCAGACAAGCAGGCTAACAAAACCGGCCACCAGACCCCCGGGCATGACATACCGCGTGAGCAGATGCCTGCGTGGCGGCACATCAAGCCGGACAGGTTCTTTTCGATCAATCGCTAGTTCTCGTAGATCGACTTGCTGATGTTCCATATTCTCTTTATTTCTTTTGGATAAACACACTGTCAGCCAGAATGGTCAGGTTACCGCTCTGATCGCGTTCGGCCTTGCCCTTAAGCACCACGGTCGAAAGTTCTTTAACACCGAGCAACGAACGGGCATCTTCTTCGACAAGCTTTCCCTGATTGTCGACAACTTTTACCAGTGCGGTGGATGTTGGCAACTGGGGCGTCTCACAACAGTAATCCCAGGGAACGGGACAGGAATCTCCCGGAATGTCGCTGCACGCCTTGAGTGAACGATCCACAATCTTGAAGGCGGCCCGGTCTTCTATCCAAGGATTGGAACTACCACCAATCCGGCCCACAATCACTACGGCTTCGCCATTTCTGGCGGTTTTACGCACGCCAACAACATCTTTCGCTTCCGCCGGTTCCTGAGCCAAAAGATATTTTTTACCGTTGGCCGATGCGGTCGGTCCCCCTAGGTCGGTAGTCCGCTGCGAACAACCGGCGCTGAAGAACAGGACCCCGAGCGACAACACCATGATCATATTTTTCACGTTCCAACTCCTCTTATGCATTGATTAACAACTTAAAATATTCTGCCGGTAAGACATCTGTTAAACCGCTTTCAGTCCCTCCACGATTGGCATCCGCAGTGCCCGAAAGACCGGGTAAATCCCACCTAAAAAACCCAACATCAGACTCACACCGCAACCAATTAAAATAGCCACGTTGTCGACACGGAGCGCAAAAGCACCCATCGTGAATCGCACGGTCATCCCATTGATAAAGACCAGGGAAAAAAATGCCGCCAGCAGACTCGATGCGGCAGCAAGCAGTAGGCCCTCCTGAATCAAACTTACAGCGATCGCCCGGCGACTGAACCCAATCGTCTGCAACGCAGCCAACTCGGACGTTCTGCCCACCACGGACCCGTACATCGTATTCATGCCCGCAAAAATCCCAGCCCCCGCTAGAAGTGTAACCACCAGCCATGCCAAGCTTCGTATCGGAGCGTAATCTTTTTGCAAAGATGCGTAGTACGCTCTCTCCCGCATGGTCTGTAATTCCAAATCGAGTCTCTCCTTGCAAAACAGATCGAGATCAGCAAAATCCCCCTTCTGGGCCAGCGTCACTGCAACGAGACTTAAATCCTGCCGTTTCATTGCCTGCTGAAGACTATCGAGTCGACACCAGATCTCGGATTCAAAGGCAGAGCCTCCCGCCGAAAAAATACCGCTGATCTCCCAGGTCTGTCCTTCGAGTCGGACCGATTTTCCGACCGCCATTTCTTCGACACTTGCACCGAGTTTTGCCGCCGCCAAACGCCCCACTAAAACCTCGCCTGGTCGGGGCCAGTCACCTTCAAAAATGTCCAGGCTTTTTCGAACCAAAACGGCGGGTCGCGTTACCCCTCGGACCAGACCCATGGAAGGTTTGCGTGAGCCAACGCGGACCTGGGTCCCCAGATACAACTCAGGGGAGACAAACTTCTGCCCAAACCGCTCCTCAATTCCAGCAACACTGGCAGGCACGAGACCGCTCGTACGCATCGGAATGGATGAATATTCAAGATTTTCACCCATTCCGAGCGACAGAATGACCGCTGCTTGGGGATCGCCACTTACCGACAGCGAACGCTCAAGACCTCGAATGAACCCCACAACGACAAATACCAGCACCACTACCGTGGTGAGTCCCACCAAAGTAAGCGCCGTTCTGAGTCGGCGACGAAACAAATTACGAATGGCATATTCCCAGGGGAGCAGGCGAAAAAACATGTTCTTATATCAAAAAGTTTATTGAACAGTGGGTCAACTTTTAGTGCCCCGTTGGCAAGCTAAAAGACCGTCAAGAAATCCCGTTACATCCGTTCCAAACTGGCGAGGCGGAAGTTCGGGAAGCAAGCAAAGCGTCGTTCAGAGCAACAGGACCCGGTGCAGAATGCACAGACTTTGGCCCGTTTTTATCCCCACAAATAAATCGATTGTGCCGACTGGATGTTCTAAAGAACTTCCGAGAGCGACAACCGGATCGGGTACAGGAAAATACTGCAGCCGCATGTTTTCACTCTGCTCAGACAGCGAACTTCCCATCGCTTCGATCAATGCACCGTGGCAAATGCACAGGCAGCCACCAGAATGAATCGGCTCAAGTGGTGTGTTCGCAGGCGCACTAGAATCGTCGTCACCTTGGTCTCTCTGTTGCGGTAGCCTTGTGGCGCAGTGTGTGCAACAACTTTTCACCGTATCGCCACAAGCATCGCTTGACGGACAGATGCCAACCAGACAGCGGAGCGGGCAGGTGAGGATTGCCCAGATCAACAAAATAGTGAATATGAAACGGCTCATAGAAAGAATCCTCTCGAACGCATTATATTTCAGTGGAACGCGATTCGCAAACACGTTAAAGGCACTATTTATAAGAGATCCGATAAAATTTTCGACAAACTCTTTGCCGGGCCGCATGAATCTCTCACCCGTAGGCGGCTGCATTCCACGATTTCTATTGGCCACATCCAACTCTTCAAAACCCTAATATTACACCCCTTTATTTTACCCTTATAAGGTTTTATCCCAACCTATGGACGCGGCACATTCAATCACGAATCCTTGCGAAAAGCCTAGGCGAGCGATAGACTACGACGATCGGTGAACATTCTTGTTTGTTGAATTTTCTGTGACACTCGCAACGGGAGAGGATCGGGTGTTCGACTCGATGCAGTCCCGCTGGTTTGATACTTAACATCATTGAAAGAGGCCCTGCATGCGTTTGCATTCATTATTCGCTCTCATCGTCGCCTGCTTGTTCAACTTCGCGTCGACTGGTTCGGCTGTGGCTGACAAGGATCCGAATGGCATTTTGGCCAAACGCGTTGGCCTGTGGAAGGCAACCGTTTCTGTGAAACTGCCGAAAGAGATGACGTTTCAAGGACAAGAGAAAATTGGCTGGGCACTGGACCACAATTATCTCATGGGTAAGGGTTTCTACGATGACAAAGGCGATGGAAAGAAAACAGAAGTCATCAACTTGATGGCCTATAACGCAATGGATAAACGCTACTACATCTGGGAATTCAAGGCCGACGGGCAAGTTCAGCCTGTCCCCACGGTCGGCACCTGGGATGGCGATAAAGAGGAAATGACGCTTACCGCGGATTACGGGAAACTGGGAACCGGGGATGGAACCTGGAAATTTGAAAAAGATGGTTCCTTCACTTGGACTTTTGAAATTAAAAATAAAAAAGGCAATGTTGTTTTCTCCGTAGAAGGAAAACAAGTGAAAACGGATAGCAAAGCATCGCCTACGAAAAATTAAACAAACAAAATACGAAATCAAAAAAGGATCCACCCATGTTGAAATTATGCCGATCACTTTGTCTTATGCTTTTGATATTCTCCGCATGCAATGGCAGAACTTACAGTTCTGCGGCCGAGTCTCCCGAAGCGTTGATGAATAACTGGGTCGGCACCTGGAAGATCGAACTATCGCTCAAAAAATCCGCCCTGATCCCCGAGGCAATGACGCTCAAAGGCACCGAGACTCGTCAATGGATTCTAAACAAGCAGTTTTTTCAAATACGGCAGACGTACGCGGGTGGCGCCTTTCAAAAATTGAGTCTGGTGCGGTACGAACCGAATCAGGACATCTTTCTCTTTTGGGATTTCGACAGCAAGGGCGGATTTCCCATGGGCATCACAAGAGGCAAATGGGATCAAGACAAAAGTGAAATCGCGATCAGCGGCGAATATTTAGGGGGAGCGACCGCCGAAGGGGTAATCCGTTTAGAGGACGATGACCATGCGGAAATGAATTTGACCGTAACGTCTGCGGACGGGACCGTGCTGATTGACCTTGAGGTAACGGCAGATCGAAGCAACTAGTCCTGCTTGCGATTAGAATAGCGATGAGGACTCAGCGACACCTGCGGAAACCTTGAGCCAACTCGTCTCTGGCACTTCTTCCCAGTGCCCCGGAAGATCGTCAAGTGGTTCGGAGAGAATGAGCTTGCCATCGGCCGGAAGTTCGATTCGTTCCCCGTCGGTCGCTTCAAGAACTGCGCCTGGTGCGTTGTGATAGAGCGAAGGTTGCGCGTCGTGACTCGCATAGCGGGCTGCGTAAATGGTCTCACCATCGCTTGTCGCAATGGTCATACGAAACGCCTCCTCCACGCCTTCTTCCCGGCGTGCTTCTTCCACCGTCTCGATCATCCGGCAAATGCCACCCTGAGGGTCGTCCATCAATCCGAACGTGAGGCTGAGAAGAAACATCGTTTCCGTATCGGTCTGTCCCTGCTTTTCGGCATACAGTTGCGGACTGATTTGCATGTCGAGCCGTTTTTTTATTTTACCGAAATCTCCAATCGCACCGTTGTGTTGGAACAGCCAGCGATCATGCCTGAATGGATGACAATTGCTGCGGACAACCATGCTGCCCACTGCCGCGCGAATGTGGCCGAAAAAAAGGTGGGAACGGGTATGTGCCGCCAGGCTCGCTAAATTGCGATCGTTCCACGCAGGTCGCGTATCGTGATAGACCCCTGGTGTGGGTCGATCTGTATACCAACCGATACCAAACCCATCCGCATTTACTTCAAAGGTCGATTCGCGGGCATGCCGAGACTGAGTAAGCAATGAATGCTCTGGTCGCAATAGAATTTGATCCAGTCCAATTGGCGATCCGGCATAAGCGAGCCATCGGCACATTCATAGACTCCTTGGTTATTCGGTCCGCTCAATACCAATCCAGTCGACCTCGAGTTGAAACGGACCCGCTTGCTTATCGGCAAGTATAATTCCCAGGCCATTGACCTTTGCAGGATCGAGTCGGCGATTCTTCATTTCGCGTCCAAAACTCGTTGCCCGAAAGGCCGCTAAGGGTGTGCGGATTTCGACCCACTCATCTTTCTTCGTATTAAAAAAAGCTCGCCAAGCAAACGCAATTCGCCATGACGGGACGTACAGGTTCCAGGCATACTGCCTTCCATCGCCACGCACCCGGGCCACGAGAATATCTCTTGGTTGGAAATCAAGTTTGGCCTTTCTCGTACGTACCGACGCAAATCCACCATTATTCTCTAGAGAAAGGCTTCCGAAGAAATCGAGCGCGCCTTCCTGAGTAATCTTAAAACGGCCGTCGGAAATTCCACCCATTACGCCATCATTCACGGTCTTCCAATCATTGCCGACATCGGCCTGATCAAATTTATAGAGATAGCGAATAGGTTCATCTGCTCTAAGATCACTGCCAAACATACTGAAACAAACGATTGCACTAAAAATCGAAATTCGAACGGTCATGAATCTAAAACCCTTTTTCTGATAGATCGCCTTGCTTTGGTTTCAGCCCAAATTCTAGACATCCGGCCTTTATCGGCAATCCCCGCAGTCGCCAACCGCATGGTCAATGGCTGCAATCAGCAAGGTATACTCTCACCATAGAGCGCGTTGCCAACACTGATTTTCAAGAAAAACTGGTAAACCACGGTCGCTGGACAGGCGAATCATCACCACCAACCGGTGGAAGGCATTCTGGAATTTTATTGCCCTGAGGCGTCCACTGCAGGGGCCACAAAATGACCGTAACCACGATTGTTCCTGCGCACCTCTCGCGTTCCTCGCCAAATCAATTTACTTGGTGACTGCCCCTCCTCGTCGATATCTTCCAGAAGCACGGTGGCCTGAAACGAGTGCCACGTTTTACCCTGTCGATCGCTTAACATTTCCGCCGGGATGGAAGCTTCGATCGTGTAACCCTGATCCTGACGTGCAACAACCACTTCACATTCTGTCTTCTCGCCAGCACCGGAAACCATTGTCCGGCTTCCTTCAAAAGCGACCGCCGGAAAGGCGATACGATAAAAACCGATACCGAATCCCGGTTCACGAGACCGTTCAGCGATTGGGCGGGTGTCAAAAAGAAGCGTGATTTGATCACCCGGTAGCACTTTATCGTCTGAAACTTGTGCGAAGAAATAAATCTTTTCTTGGTCTTTCGAAAAATCAAAGGCGACGTTGGCGTCCCCTTTGCCTTGCCACGTCCCTTCAGGACCAACCACTAGCGGTGCATCGGGCAGGGAATGCTTAAGCTTGCGCCAATCCTCAGCGCTACCATCTAGAACAACTGGCCCTTTGACTTCAGAACATTCGTAACGGCGATCAATGACAACGGGGATCGTCAAATCGGCTTTGAGCGAATCCTCACCCTCTGTTTCCACTCGAGCCCGAAAGAGCGTACTCCCCAGATCGGCCACCGGGATCGATTCGTCAAACTCAATCCCAATAGACAACTGATCCGTTTCTCCTTTACCGGCAGCCAATTTCAAATCGACTGGTTGCTGGCGGAGACCGCGAAGCGGCAAACCCTCTATCCGTCCCGTGACGCGAACCGATCGATCAAACGCGTTGATCAGCCGAATATCAATCTGTCCGCGTTTTAGACCCTCTTCAGGACTCAATAAAATGGGGGCAACCTCGACCTTTGCGTCCCGCAAGAACTTGCGGAAATGCGCCAGGGTCGCCTCGGTCACTTTATCTCCCGGAACAATTCCATCGAGCAGTAAATTGACGACGTAGGGTCCTTCCGGCTCCATCGTGAGCCACATAATGTGATCAAACTCACCGTACGGGACGCCCCGCAACTGGGAACTCCCGCCCGTGGTTGCGAGTTGATAATAAGTCGCACCGTTACGATGAAACTGTGCGTAATGGTGGGTGTGTCCCGCGAACACCGTGTGCTTGCGCCCGTGCAACAGTTTTTCTACTTTGGGCCACTGCGTCTTATCAAACATTCCAAAAGACTGGTACCGCTCCGAGATGAACCAGAGTGGTTTGTGCAGAAAAACCAAAGTCCAGCGCGCGTCGTGCGATTTTTCAAGATCTTTTTCTAGCCACTCGAGTTGTTTGTCGCCAATCCGGAAATTTGGGTCTTCCGAACAAAGACAAATAAAGTGGACTCCTTTGTAGTCGAAAGAATACCATTCCGGACCAAAATGCTCGCGCCAGAGTTTATGCATCATCGGATTCGTCAGATCGTGATTACCGGCGACGAAAAAAAATCGCATTTGCAACTTGTCGATGAATCCTAAAAACTCTTTCCACTCTGCCTGCACTCGGTCCTCATCCTCCGTGTAACCTTCAATCAAATCGCCGACCGACATCACAAAATCAGGTCGCAGGAGATTGATACTCTCCACCGCTTGCATCCAGATCCCCGGACGATGCCCACCAGTGCGATCGGTCATGATCGCAATATGAAATCGGGAGGGATCATTGAGAACAGGCTTGTCGGACCATGGGTGAGGGCCCTTCAAATCCGGTAGTACCATTGCCCGATGGGCTGTGCTTTGCTCATGCTTTGGCGTGTGCTGCTCCGGAGGATGTGCCCCACTTTGAACTGCAGCAATCAGCACCAGAAGAAAAGCGAGAAGAATCTTCTTTAAATACACGCGATAACTCCCTTTATTCTATTGAATCTGTTCGATTAATTCCGGTTGCCCGTCCGGTTTCTTTTCGAGAAGGGCCATTCTCCCGGTGATCGCTTTTCCACCCAACTGAAAAGGCTTGTTTTTTGTGCTACTTATGACCCACTGTTCAACACCATCGTTGGCGACCAAACGCACTCCCAGCACGCCTGTTGGAAGGTCATCAAGAAGCGTCACTTCCTTCCACACTTCACGATCAGGGAACGAAAGCACGTCGATGAAGTTCGCATCCTTGCCTTTCTTGCGGATCAGCAAGGCTTCCTTGGTTTTGTCTTTAAGATCCGCGTGCCCGGTTGCAATCGTGAGTTCGCTGTCGCCAGCAGAAAGTAGATCAATCTTCAATCTGCCGCCCTGTGAATCAAATTGAAGCGTCTCTTGCTCACCATGTGTCTTGCCGTGGCGCGGAGACAATAAGTGCACATATCCTAATTTATCGGAAATGGGTCCTTCGGCCGGTTCGCTCAAGGCAACCGTGCTGTCGGCAAGTTTCCCATCGATATGTAACGCATAATCGTACGTATGCTCATTTTCGCTCGTGCAGCGATAAAAATCTACTATCGTACTGCCCAGCAGCGCGACTGAGCGGCTAAGGAGTACCCCCTCATAAGCTGCATCACATTCTGCCCCAAATGCTTTCAAGCGATCGCTCGCATGAAAGAAAAGTGGGCGACCGCGGGCCTGCTTCCCATTCCTCTCAATTGCCCAAGGGTCGGGAATGTCCTGCGGATACTGTGATACTTCGTCCACCGTCACCGTGTTATGGGCAATCGATTGGCGATCCCAACTGAGAAAGTCCTCGTGGCCGTAGTTGTGATAACGCACCTCCGGAATCAACAGATGTCCATCGGCAGAAACAGCAATCGCCAGAAGTTCCGGGTGTGTATGTGCCGACCCCCAGTCTCCATACGTCATCTGAACACCCACCGACTCCGGAGCCACATCTTCGCGGAGCACGGTGATTCCACCGTTGGGTAAAAGTGTGCAGTGATTTTCATGTCGCCCAGTCACACCGACTGTTGTATCTTTGCTATGGTCAAATTCACCCAGAGGTAATTCGGGCACCAACCAGAGAAGTTCGAGCGGTCCCAGGGGACGCCTCGGTGCATCGCCTGTTCGATCGGCCTTTTTCTTAGCCGCAGCAATTTGTTCTGGCGTGAGATATCCTCCTCCGGCAATCGGTCGCGCAAACTTTACGCCTTGCCGTAACAACCAGGCAAATTTGGGATCTTCATATGCGCGGTATGCTGGTTCATAACACCGCGTCCGCTCGAGTCGGTCGGCGTATGAGTTCCCTAAACGTACCAGTGACCCATCGCTGAAGGCTTCGTAAAAAGGAGAATCAAAAATAGCTTTGACCGTTTTTTTACCCGTCTCCCCAAAGGTCCGTTCGATATCCGCACCGGCATCAAAACGATGACCGGGCACTTCCAAATTCCATAAATCCATACCATTGTGTCGTGCCACTTCGGCAATCAACGCATAAGCGTCCGCGGTGTAGAGCTGATAATGAACGGAACGTTCGTAAAAAACACCATCTGCAAGAAT
>MDTB01121656.1_pt1 | contig 18115 bp, 25 predicted proteins | sample 811161 | NCBI WGS metagenome assembly MDTB01 (sample SAMN05326650, study PRJNA326480) | marine metagenome | isolation source: seawater | place: Mediterranean Sea | collected 2009
GTGCCAGTTCTCATTTGTAAACTCTATTAGGAGACACTCTATGTCGATGAATGGATGTATAGCCGAAAGGCGAGGCTGGAGTCGATAACGGACTGGTGGGGAGCTAACATTATGCCAAGCAAAAAAACTAAAGAATTATTAGAGGGATTGGGTAAGATTACAGACTCAGCTCCAAAATCTTTTCAAGAACAAACTTTCCATTCGTACACTAACAGATACTATGCAAACACTCTACATACGTTGCCTTCTATCTACGATAAGGCAAAACGTAAAAAAGACGAGGACGGTGAGGAGTATGTGATGATAGACAGGATCTATGGTAGTATCTTCAAAGGTGGAGACAGATTGCAACAAGCAGATGGCACTGAGTACAAAGGCAAACTATATTCAAAAAGAAGGTTGATCACTAGTAAAGATCCAATTACTAAGGAAAAGAAAAACTTTTATAGTCCTTGTAGGGTAACCGCGGATGGCAGATGGTTCGACAATACAGGTTTGCCAATTGAGGCACCAGACAAACTGGAACCTGAGAAAGTGAAGTCAGCGGAAGATTTAGAGGAAGAGCAAAGACTAAAGGCAGAAAAAGAAGCTAGGATATTGGCCAATCTTAAATAAAATTATGCTCAAGAGTGATTACCAAAGTATAATCGAGAACAAGCCCTGGCAGGAGATGGAGGAACATTTTGATAAACTGCCTGTCGCAAAAGTTGAACCCATAGCACAAATTAATATCAATACAGAAGACTGGGTCAAATTCACAGTTGATAACTTTGAATTGGCACAACAGAAATGGGAATGTCCTAAGGAACACTATACCGGAGACGCAAACAAGTGGGCAGAAACAAACAATATACTAGGCAGGAATGAACACAACACCTTTGAACTAAATTATGGAATGAACGGGGACACCAACAAAAAACTTAAAGACCTGTTGGGCCTTGAAAACATGAAAACTTTAAATGTTGACCCTGATTCAATATTGATGCGACTCATTGTTAAAATGCCAGGACACGGTATCGCTTGGCACCAAGACGACGCAACCTCATACGCAAAGAAGTTTGGTGAGGCCGATCTTAACAAGCTCAAAAGACTATGGTTCAGCGTGGATGACTGGAAAGATGGACACGCATTCCAAATATCTAAAACTGTTTTGCACAACTGGTCGAAAGGAGATGTGTATAATATACCTTTCGGTGTTGGACACGCATCGAGTAATTTTGGTTACACACCACAGTACACTGTGTCTTTCACAGGAATTGTAAATGATTAAATCATACAACCTCAGCAGAAGGTGGGAAGATGTCAAAGATGACGTGCTTAAAGGCATGGCTGAATTACACACAAATGAACAAGTGGTTAATGGCACATTTACTAAACAGGTTGAAGATAAACTACGACAGGTTTCCAAAAGGAAGTACGCACTACTGTGCAGGTCAGGATCTCATGCGATTACAATGTCGTTGGTGGCAAACAACATAGGATTTGGTCATAGAGTTATAGTGCCGAACTACTCATGTCCGGCCACCCTGAGTAGTGTTGCGGTGATAGGTTGCGTTCCAGTTTTTTGTGAGATTGATCAATATGGAATGATGGATCCAAATGAGCTACAGGCCCTTGCAGAGTCAGGAGCAAAAGCAGTGTTGGCGACAGGCCTATATGGTGACACTCATAACCATGATACGGTCAAAAATTTTTGTGAACAGAATGAAATGGTGTACATTAATGACGCCGCACAGTCTCAGTTTGCATTGTATAAAGGCATTAATTCATTAGAGCTCGGTGACATAGTCTGCATGAGCTTCGCTGACAATAAATCCATACCTGTTGCAGGCACCTTCGGGGCAGTGCTTACCGACGACAAGATACTGTACGAAAAGGTTAGAGTTCTTCGTAAAAACGGCAAACCAACAAGATTGGAAGATTTTGAGACAGCCGGTTTCAGCAGTCATCCCGATGAAGACAAGGCAGTGCAGATACTTGCCTCATTCAAACATTATGAAAAATGGCAAAACAGAAAAGTGGAGATCGGCAAGATATATGATGAAGCGTTTAAGGGTAAAGTTTATGTGAGGCCCAGCCCAAGTTATTCAACGTGGAATGGCCACAAGTATGCCATAATGGTCAAAGATAAATTCCAGTCCTATAAAAAACTCCTAGAAGCAGGCATCGAGACAGAACAACACTATGTTGACAATTTCGGTAAACTTTTGTGGACTCCCAATTATGATCGTGAGTATCCTATGTCTGATAAGTTTGTAGACCAAAGCCTTACTATTCCTAACAATCCACACATGACCGATGCAGAAGTGCAACAGGTGATAGATGCTGTGGTAAATAATTGTGTAGCGCCATCATCCTGATGACGTCGGCATAAAAAGTGACCCGTTAGTACCCTTGGGGAAAGCCGTATAGAAAGGGCCACGCCGTGTGCGAGTGTATCGCTAACAATCAATCGTGGTGTAGCATAGTTCAATATTGACTCCTATTGTTAATTGTGTTACACTACAGGAAAACACATGGCTATAAGACAAAAAATAAAATTCAGAACACCCATATCACCAGATGTGATATCCACACATACACAAAAAGTGTCTGCACGGAAGCCCGTTATAGACAAATTAAATTTTAAGTTGACAGAGGACAGGCATGACCCAAAAACAAAAGTTTTACCCGAGATATTGGAACAACATCCATGGCATTGGGATCCAATGAAAACTGATCACAATGATGCCAGCTGTTTTATAGGAAACTGGGCTAAAAATTTTGACTGGGAGGGTCTTTCAAAGTGGTGCATAAGGAAGGCAAACGAACACGGACTGCCTGAGAAATATTGGGACTACGACGAATCCACAGGAGATTTTTGGCACGGCACAGACATAGCCACAAACACACCTATACGTGAACAAGCTCTGCTGATGCTGAAAAACAATACATTCAACAAACACAATACACAGTATTTTAAGATAGCTAACAAAGAGTTTGAACACTGGGAGCAACCACTACGAGATCTTTTTCCACAGTTTGGAGAAGAAAAAATGGGTGTCAGTCTATTTGTGCAACCTCCCGGCAGTATGCATTGGAGCCACGTGGACACCTATACTAGTTTCATAAGACGGACAGGTGACGCTAAAGCAGATTACTCGAGACTAAGAAGATATATGATATTCCCAAGAGATTGGGACTTCGGCCATTTTTTCCATTATGGAAATCATTGCATGAATCAATGGAGGACAGGTGACCTTTGGGATCTAAAGCCAGGCATCTATCACGGTAGTGCAAATAGCGGCCCAACTCCAAAAATAACAATTCACTGGAGTGGAGAATTAAAAGAAGGATACGGAGAACTGAAGGAAGAATATGGGAAAATGGAATCCTGATTATAAATTAAAAGACGTGGTGTCTGCAGACGGGTATGTACCTGAGGATCCAAAGTACTACATGGAGAATAGTGCAATGGCAAAAGCACCTGAAGTGACACTATGGGGCTTCATTGAAAAACAACCAGACAAAGAATGGATTGCATTTTCTGAGGAAACCGGGGCCAACCTAACAGACACGCACAATGCAGAAGAATGGTTTGTAGGCAACTATGGCATTGATCAACAAAAGTTCATAGACTTTATGATGGCAAATAAAGACACTTGCCAGAAAAAATATTATGAAGCAAGGCCATACCACACAGGCCGAAATGAATTTACCCTGGACCTTCCGCTTAAGGTTGGATACAACGCAGGCAACTGCTGTGAATATAACTGGGGACTTTATGGTGATTCAAATAAAAAATTAAAAGAATTATTGGGAAGAGAGTATTTTAAAAGTATTAAAATAGATTATGACACTGTGTTATGCAGACTGATGGCCTACTTGCCAGGACAAACTTTACCATGGCACTTTGATTATCTCGGTGGTTGGTGCAGGATCAATAAACATCTTAATCCTGATCCAGATACAAGACAGTGCGACATAGGTGAAATGAAACGGTATCTGGTTATGATAACTGATTGGCACTGGGGGCATATGATACAGATGGCAAACAGTTTCTATCCTCGTTGGAAGTCCGGAGACCTGTATGAGATCCCAATGAAGGTTTATCACCTAAGCACTAACGCCGGAATGAGTTTAAAACTTACGATGAGTATTACAGGTGCAAAATATGAGTAAAGCAGTATTGATGGAAGGTACAGTGGTATCCAATGATGAAAGAAAACATAAGAACATAGGCCTGTTAGCCTTAAGCACAGACCCCGTTGTTGAAAGAGATTTCAGGACTTATTTCCCACTGGACAAGTTCAACATATATGTTAACAGAGTTGAATTCAATCCACCTGTGACTAATGAAAATTTGATGGCCATGGGTCCACGCATTACAAAAGCGGCCTCACTCGTTGCCCCAGAGGAACCATTGGATGTCATAGCTTATTGTTGTACGAGCTGTGCAACAAACCTTGGAGACAGCGTTGTTTGTGAAAACATTAACCTCGGAAGGCCGGGTGTGCCAGCGATTAATCCAGCACTTGCCGGACAGAAAGCATTACAGAGTATGGGAGCAAAAAAGATAGGCCTCGTGACACCATACATAGAAGAGGTCAGCGACAGTGTGGCAAGTTACTTCGAAGGTTTTGGCATCACTGTAGATAAAAATGTATGCATGGGCTGTGAGTCCGACTACGAGATATCAAGGGTAAGCGATCAAACGATGATAGACGCCGCGATTGAAGTAAGCAAAGATGTTGATGCCATATTCATGAGTTGTGCGGCCTTTCCAGCAACTAGGGTAATAAAACAAATTGAACATGAAACAGGTATTCCTGTTGTCACAAGTAATCAAGCAATGATATGGATGGCTTGTAGACTGATGGGAATAAATGATGCTATAGACTTAGGGGAACTTTTTAAATACAAAATGGAGGACAAAAATGAAGAAAATAATTAAGAAAATTAAAAAATACTTAAGACGTAATCTGGATACAAGAAAAATGTCGCCAGGAAAACAAGAAATGTTGTTACGTATATTATGCAGATAAAATGGACGGGCAATATTATAAGAAGTATCTAGAAGAAAAAAATATCGATCTTAAAAAACATTTTGATCTAAAACTCCACTGTAATCTAAAACTTGTTCCTGCAGACTTTGTCAAGTTCGCCAACGACACTAGGGACGATGCCATTGTAAAATGGTACCATCCAAGGCCCTTTCTTACCCCAGAATCAAACCAACAAATGGTGAATGCAAACTGGGTTGGCTACAATGAACACAATACCACAGAAACCAATTGGGGACTCAATCCTAAACATAATGATATGTTGAAAGAGCTTATAGGCTCTAACAACTTTGCAAAGTTGAGATTAGATCCAAAATCCACACTCGTAAGACTGTTGGAGTATCGACCCGGACACATGTTACCTTTACATAGTGACGGCATGGAAGGATTTAAAAGAATATACGGAAAACAAAACCCAACTAGATTTTTTGTAGCAGTAAGTGACTGGGACTGGGGACACGTTTTACAGGTGCATGACAACATGGTATCTAATTGGACAGCTGGAGACACATATATTATACCAAATGATATTTTCCATGCAAGTGCAAATTTTGGAATAGGACCAAAATACACTTTGACCATCACAGGAGTTTGCGAGTGAAAGCCGTAATAGGGGCAACAGGCAAATTAGGACAGGCCTTAATGAAATATCCAGACACAATTGAATGCCCTATAAGATTTGAGGAGGCCGATAAGTTTGAACAATGGTTCCATGATAATCAAGCAGTTGACACAGTTTGGCACGTGGCAAGGGCCTGCAGGAAAGTGTCACCTCGCAGAGACTTTGACACCTTTATGCTTGAACAAATGGCAATGCAAAAACTGTTAATGACAAGAGCAAGGCATTGCAGAGTTGTTTATGCTTCAACAAAAGTTGTTTATGGTATTACAGGCAACGAAGTGACCCCTTTGTCGGCAAATACCATAGCTAAAACATTCATAGAAGAAGGAAAAGGAGTAGTCAATTGTCCCTCATGGAAAGAACAAAACTTGGTTGATATTTCTCGATTAGGCAACGAGCACCTAGTATATGCAATGACCAAACTAGCCTGTGAGCAATACATAAGTTCAAAATGCAATGATTACAAGATTATTAGGATATGGGATCTACTCCCATAAATATCATTAGGAGTCAATTAACCTTAAGGAGAAACAAACTATGTACAAGTTTGAAACTAAGACAGATGAAAAAGGTGTTATAGATGATGTGATCAATCATCAGCCAGAAGGGTACAATCCTTCAACTGGCATATACGCTTCTTCATACATCTTTCAAGGAAACTGGGAAGATGAACTATCGGCTCTGAACTTCACAAGAAGACACAGCGGACATAAAGAAGTTGAGAAAATTGATGCTATGAAAGGCCAAGACACTCAATATCTTTACAACGCATTCAGAAGTCCGGATGGTAAAGAAACTACTACGGATATGGTACAGACAGATTTTTGGGCAGAGGAAAGTCCAGACAGCTGTAAGTATACTCCATCTTATTACAACTCACCAAACCTAAGAGCAATCTTAGACTGGTTCCAATGTGATAAGACAAGAATCAGGATCTTCCAACAACAGCCAGGTGCCTATATGCAGATGCACACAGATTTCGATAACCAAAGAGGCAACAGCCAATATGGTGAAACGTTAAGAATCTTTGTACAACTGACGGATCAACCAGGTGGTGCTTGGTACAGATTCAAGACAGCTGATTCAGAAGTCAGCATTAACTTGCAAAAAGGTCAGTTCTTGATTTTTAATCCAGATCACACTGGACACCAAACTCAGAACTTGACTGACGTCCCAAGAAATGCGTTCATGTTAATCGTTAAAAGAAATGCTTGGTTAGATTCATTAACCAAAAATGAGACTATGACTTTTATCGATACAAGTGAACTTGCAGAACAAAGACAAGCAGTTTAATTACTTTACAAATCAATAGCGGTGTTGTATAATATCGCTATTGGTATGTTCGCATGATAGATTACGCAAAGCAAAAATGGGCAGAAGTACACACAGTCAGAGACTTTGTTTCATTTACTGAAGATCCAAATATTGACACACTAGAATTCATGAAGACTCTGGTAGACCCGGCAAAAAGTGGATTCTGGATAGCGGCTAATGTTGACATTGACATAGACATGGATGACATACTGGCACAGGAGCCAGAAATCAGTCACGACGATATAACTGCGACCACTAGAACTGCTAGTGAAATAGAGCATCATAAAAAATACAAATTCTCAAATGGCTATGACCGACACAAGGCAACCGAAGGACTACTTAAAATAGCCTCAGCACTTGGCTTCAATGATAATCCAAGCTGTTACATCAACAATCAGAGGCCAGGAACTTTAATGCATAGGCATATTGACTTTGTAGGTTATTACATAAAAGAAAACATGCATAATGAAGATTTTTTGAATTCTCACTATGATAAGGAATTGAGACAGCCTAAGAATCAGAAACCAATTTATAGATGTTTTGTTGCCCTTGATGACTGGAAGCCTGGACAATTAGTAAATTTTGAGCCTGGATTCTGGACTAATTGGAAAAAAGGAGATGTCCTATTTTTTGATTGGCGTAACACTCCCCATAGCACTGCCAATTGTGGAGTACATGCAAGGCCTCTGTTGAAAATAACAGGCACACTTGATGATGACCTATACGTGTGGCAGGCCAAAGAAGATAAAACACCAAAACAGATAAAGTTGTAGATGAAAGTGAGCTTTACAGGCAGGTCAAGTCAGATAGGAGAATATTTCCAAGGTGATTATAATTTTTGTTCATATGACTTATTTGATTCATCAACCTGGACGCCTTTAGTTAATAGTGATGTTGTTTTTTTGTTGTTGCCAAAACATAAGGACACCCTTAATGGAACTAAAAAATTAATACTAAGGTTAATGGACTCGAGTGTCAAACATATAATAAAAATTGGAAGTCTTGGTCCATGGAGACTCGTTCATAATCAAATTGACACGTTCATCAAAGAAAGCGGTATAGCATATACCAGTTTCGATATTGCACCCTTGATGAATAATATTTTCACAGAACAGTATATTGCGGAACATAACACCCTATTAGATTACAGAGGTGGTTCGCCGGCACCTTATCTGGATCCAAGATGCTTGGCCTCGGCTATCGAGCAAAGTGTAGATAATGACAATCATAAAAATAGAAACTATAGGTGCACGGGCAATACACAGTATACTATAAGGCAAGTAAAAGATATTTTGAATTCAACAGGGTTTGCTGTTGACAAAGTTGAAACCACGTCGAACCAAGTGTTGCATGATCTAAAAGATACTAATGATCAACTCTTAATGACAAAGATAGGTGAAAGATACACAACAGAAGGATGGTTTCCACCTGTATCCAATGATCTCAAAGAAAATTTTAATACAAATGCCAGGACTTTAGAAAAGTTTATTAGTGAGGATAGGCATATTTTTAGTAAGCGATTCTTAGACGATAAAAGTTTATAATGAAATGGACCTACAAAAGTAACGACAAATACTTCACCAACAAATTTAGTGCGATAGACGAATTCGAGGCCACGAGGAAAGGCATAGAATTGGTTACGCCCAAGCAGTATGATAACTTTGACTTCAGCAAGGAACCTGCACAAGACATGCCTTCTCTGTTAAGAAGTGAAGCTATAAGATTAAGAGAACAAAATAATTACCTAAGGCTTTTTTATTCTGGAGGCGCTGATAGTCAAGCTGTCCTTGACGCATTTATTAATAATGAAATACTGCTGGATGAGATTGTCTGTTTCAAAAGTGGATTTCCGGTAGCTGACTTCGAGATAGATAATTTTGCCTTGCCATTCCTAAATAGAAACAAGGACAAACTCTCACAAACAAAAGTCAAAATCCTTGTCCCGACGATGGCAGATTATAAAAAATGGTATAATGATAACTGGACATCCAAATATTTTTTACATCAATTTACCAGTACAGTAGCCTTTTTCAGGCTAATGGATCAGCCCTACGATTTTGATGACGGAGCAGTAAACATCAAAGGCAAGGATAAACCAAAAATAGTCAAGCACGAAGGCCAATTGTACACTTACATCAGTGACAGCAATTCCGAGATCGAACACGACATATATCACTTCATGTTGGAAAATCCAGTAATACTTTCGAAGCAGTGCCATTTGTTGTTGAAAGGACTGACCAATGATGTTGTAAAATTACAAAAAATATATGAAAGCAACAGTTTGAATGACGAATCGAATAAGATTATACACAGTCAGATAAAAACGCCTGTGCCACCAAAACAAAAAACTTGGTCCTATGCCAAGCTGGAAAATCAAGGTAGAGAGATGTATTACATGAATGAAAAAGAAAGATTAGCACTGCTTGAAGCCTGTAAAATGTGTCCGGAGGCACTTGATAAATGGATAACAGGTATCAATGAAATCAAGTCTAGCAGGTTCAAAGATTGGTTCAACAAGGGACGACCCGAATTCGGTACAACAGGCATACAGTCTAAGTTTTTTTGTTTGACAGACAACAAAATGGCCACTATGGATGAATTGTATCCTAATGGATTTACAAAAGAAAATATAGTTGCCTTGGCAAAAACATCAGCAAAATAGCGACTTTTTGCCTTGGTTGACGGTTATACCATTACCATGTATAATAGTGGTAAAGAAGGAGAAGAGAATATGTACAAATGTTCAGCAAAAGCAAGTTTGGTTTTAGATCAGGTTAGATCTAGATGCCAAGAAGACACGCAGACCAACAACAAGTGGAGAGGCAGATCAGGAAACTACATGTACATCATGGGCAGAGAGAATGCCGATGGTAAGGCTACAGGAGTAGTACACAAGATCGCTGAGGACGGATCACACAAATTATGTGGTTCTTTCAAGATCATGAGTGATGGTATCATCACAAGGTTCACAGGACTGTCTAAAGCAGACTGGAACAATGCGATGAGAAATGCAGAAGCGGAATACAAAACAAAGTATGAAGCGGAAACAACAGAACCAGCAACGGAACAGAAAGTTGCAGTTTAAATTTGACGATGCGTCTATAAGCAAGTGGGTTCGAGTGCCCCGAGAGTGCCGACAAGGCCAATGCAGTAAAAATTCTCGGCCCACACGCATCTAGTGTTATGTTAAAACAAACGCAGAATAATATCAAATTGTTTATATGGTCCACGATTGTCGTGGCTGTTGTTATATGTGCGGCCTTTGTAGCAGGTACATTCTATCCAAATTATATCACTAAAGATAAACTGGAAGACGAAATCCATAACCAAGAACTTAAGGTTGTTGAATCTCTTGGATTGAAAGAGCCGGAATATGAATTCACCGACAAAACGTCTTTTATAAATGCAACATCGCAGTGCGTATCATATCTAAATTGGACCACGCATAGAAGCAAAAGGGTTCCAATCAGCATTATAATTGCAATGGCCGGCATTGAGAGTGCATGGGGTACGAGTAGATTTGCCACCGAGGGCAATGCATTGTTTGGCGTAAGAACATGGGACTTAGAAAACACACCTCACATGAAGGCAAAAGGAAATCCAGATGCGGTTTGGGGTGTCAAAAAATATAAAACTAAATGCCAATCTGTCAAAGACATGGTTAGAATACTTAACACGCACCCGGCATATGAAAAATTCAGAGACACCAGACAAAAAAACCTAGAAACAGGAAAATGGGACTACCGAGAACTTATGAATGGCATGACAGCTTGGAGTACCAATCCTGATTACGCAGAAATTATACTTCAAGCGATAGTTGACAATAAACTTCCTTAAATATATAATAATATTTAACATGGGATATATTCAATTGAAGTTACCAAAACGTATAAAACATAAAATAGAAAATTCTAAAAGAAATAGAGAGGCCTTGGCAGAACATAAGAAGTGGCTAGAGTCTCAAGGTCTTGACGACGCAACGTTGAAAGCTAGATTAAAAAACTTCAAAGGATACGAAATACCCAAGTATGAGTCAGACCCAAGTCAACCTAAGTGTTCGGACAAGATCCCGGTAGGCACAGGCAAAAAGAAACGGGCACAACAATATTCTGGAGAAAGAAAATTGCTTGGTATCGGCCTTATGCACAAATCTAATCTTGTTCCTGTTTGGGACGAAGAAGGTGCAAAAGAAATAACCTTGATGAAGGGCAACAAATAAGTATGTGCCTATGGCACGTATAGGAAGAAAATCAACTTTAAAATGGATACATGAAGACTACAGGTCAAACCCTGTAAGATTCTGTTGCGAAGTGATTGGGATGATTTCCAATCTTATTGCTTCGCTGATTCTGATGTGGTATTCACCAAATCCCCCGATGTTCATTGCTTACATATTTTTCTTGGTAGCAACCTGCTTCCTAATGTATGGGGCATGGAGTCGTAAAAGTTTTGGCTTCACAGTGATGTATTTGGTATATTTGGGCATAGATGGCATTGGATTCCTGAAAACCATACTATAAAAGTCAATAAAATCAACACTTCTAGCAAGATCAACTCTGGTTGACGTATTTGGAAATTATGCTATAATTGTTTTATGATTAGACTAATAATACTATTTGCAATCTTCCTTGCGGTATATCCGATGATAGGAGATGGTTGGGCACAGTTCAGCAACGACTTTAATGTTGCGGCAGTGACTGACTTTGTGTCAGAGACGATTGCAAACTTAAACAAGTAAAGGACAATATGAAAAACATAACAAAGATGATTTTGGTATTGGTAGCTGGACTAATGTTGTCTCAGTGTTCCACATACAAAATCAAGCCTGACATGAACAAAAGTGGCGTGGTTACAAAGACACCTAAATGGTACGTTGACTACAATCATGAAACTATGTTCAAGTACCAAGAGGCCGCAACGGCAGTTTCTCCTGACATGGAGTTGGCTGTTAAAAAGGCAACACTTTTGGCTAAGGCAAAATTGGTTGATAGGATCAATGGTGAGATGAATAACAGAACCACTATCACCAAGAACGAAGCAGGCACCAACGAAGATCTTAATGTAAAATCAGGATCTCAGGATGTGATTGTAAATGTCATAGAAGACACTCTTGCTAGAGGCTATGAAGTCACTAAACAAGAAATGTTTTTGACAAAGGACAAGTCTTATAGAGTTTACGTGATGATTGAAGTCAGCAAAAAAGAAGTTGAAGAGATTATCAATCAAGTGAACAAAAATAAGTTGGCCTTGATCGACACAAAAGCAATCAACGACCAAGCCAAAGAAATACTGAAGTAGGGCTAGTATGAGACAAATATATTTTGTACTTGCCCTGGCCTTCATGATTTTAGGACTAGTTATTTTTTCTACTACTGCAAATGCAGGCGGTCCATGGTCAAACCAGTACTGCGATGTAGAGGTTACAAAGATTAAGGTCGTAGATCAACAAGGAAATGTAATTGAAAATCTGACAGAAGAGAAAGTTGTTTGCAACGACGGAGCATCTGACTTTTTGTTTGACATGGGCATAGCCGATAGTTGCCAGATGTACACTTGGGACATGCCTGTTGGAGAAGTAATAATCACACAAAGGCAGATTGCCTGTCACAAGATGAATGGAGAATATGAAATTGTTCAAGGTTATCACAGTATTGATTAGCCTACTAGTGTCAAGCACGGCTCTAGCAGACTCTAACAAACTAAAGGAAACTGAAGGAAACATAGGCGAAATGCCAGCACCTAAATGGTTAGGTGATGATCTAAAATATAGTATGCCTGCATTCCTCTTTCGAAGAACCCAATATATGAGATTCAGCCTTAATCGTGAAGAAAAGAAAATGCATGAATCTGCGGTGTTCTTCGCCCTTACAAGCACACAGAATGGCAAGATAGTAAGTTGGTATAGCAAAAAGCGTCTAGCCGCTGGCAAGGTGCGTGTAATACACTCATACCCAATATCAGGGGGATACTGCCGTACGTACCAAGCATACATTAAAGTAAACGGCAAAGAACGCCACATGACTAACAATGCCTGCAAATATATAGGCACTCCTAGTTGGTCTTTTTATAAATAATCAGTATAAATAAGTTTATAATAAAGGATTTTACAAATGGCAGTTGTTATACCAAAAGCAAATAGAATACCACATGATGAGCCGCAACAGGCTTTTTACATGGTTTCCATAGACACATCAGGATTTTTAGACACAGAATCAAACAACGGCGGCAGGATATCACCATGCGTTGCTGAAGACTTCGCTACTGCACCAACTACACTTGCACAGTCAAGACTAGTTTCAAGAGGTGCTTTAAGGTACAAGAAGATGTTAGAATTGCTTCAAATTAGATCGAATGTAAGTGTAAGGAATCTACTTACAACTTATGCCAGTGATGCTGGAGACAACCCAATTACAAAATTACAGTTTGGTTTAGTTTATGACAACGACAACTTTATTCCAAATACTGGAACGGCGTTTGATGGATCAACCGCAACATCTACTAAAATTGGATTTATCAAAGACAAAATCACTGAAGCATTAATGAGCACTTTCACAGAAAGAATGCAAGTGTTCAATCCTACTTCCGGAGCAGGACTTATCGCAAATGAAGAAATTACCGCGGCACCTGTATTACTTGTATCACCAGACGAAGTTCTTGAAGCTGTGACAGTCACAGAAGCACTTGATACAGCAACAATGGTATCAGGTTTCAGACCAACGTTAGCAAGTGAATTACCAACTGACAACGCTGACAACGATACTGCTGAATAATCATTAGTTTTTTAAATTTAATATTTTAATGTAAGTCTAGTTACGGATATCTTTAATCGTCTGCGTATGTAATTCCAGATCCTGATGTGGTGAATTCTGTAGAATGATCACCTGATGCTCTATATGTTGCCTTCCAAGCCGCCACCCAGATAGCCCATTTGGCCTTTGTAGTGGCTCTGTCTGCCTTTGTTGCCGTGGCATCTCCTGTGTTGGTTGCATGAGCAATACCGTTGGGTTGGAAAGGCCTTGTAGGCCTGTTCAGTGTGTTTTGAAAACCTGCTAATAGTGTTAGTGCCATAAACATATTTACCAAAACTTTCAATAGCATTAAAACAGGTTATCTGTTATAGTAAATATACTTTAATGTTTATAGCGATACTCACATTATTATCGGCACTGTCAATATCCGGAGTTGCAATCTTTTACTCTGTTATTGGACTTGCAACAATATTTCCAGGGGCCTTTTGGCCTGTGGTAATCATGGGATCGGTGCTTGAAGTTGGGAAGTTAGTCACGGCCTCGTGGCTTTATAGAAACTGGCGACAGACTCGGTTCCTTCTTAAAACCTATCTAACAATAGCAGTGGTTGTGTTATCATTAATAACCAGCATGGGTATCTTTGGTTTCTTGTCTAAGGCCCACTTGGAACAGAACCTAGCTGAAAATACTGTCACACAAAGGATTGAGATAATAAACAGTAAAATTACTAGCGAAGAAACGTATATCAAGAGGCAACTTAAAATAATTGAAAGGGCAGAAAACACTCTGTCGAATACAGGAACTTCGAACAAGGAAGCACTTGAACTCGAACAACAAAGTTTGAAAGATGTACAGGATAAATTCAAAACACTACTAGCGGTCGAGACCAACACAGTCAAGGATCTTAATAATAGACTTAAAGTTCTGGACAAAGATGTAAGTGATGTGTTGACATCTAACAAATCATTCTTCAATGAGGAAAAAGCGGCCGCTGAATTAAAAGCGTCACAAAAAGAAGAACGTGCTCGGATAGATAAAAATATAGCAGACGCACAAGATAGGATCAAAATTCTTAAAGATGACTATGCTGTAGACACGGCGGTTATCAATAAACGTATTGATGGTTTAAGAGAAGGCAACATAGATGATAAGTCTGAAGTAAATGCACAAATTGAAGTAGCTGAGGCAAATATTTTAAAGTCTCAAAACAACATTGATGATCTAATCATAGACAGAGAACCACTAGAAGCCAAAATGATAAAATTAGAAGCAGAGGTTGGGCCTGTCAAATACATAGCCTCTCTTGTGGTTGACTGGGGTATTACACAAGAAGTTGACACCTCAGAAGCAGTGAGATGGGTAATCCTTATTATCATTTTTGTATTTGACCCTTTAGCTGTGCTTTTACTTGTGGCCGCCAATCAAAGTTTAATCAGAAGATTTCCTGTTGAGCCTATCAAACCACAAGAAATAGTGGATCTTGAAAAACCAGATGACGAGGGTGTTGATCTCAAATGGAACGAGATGATGGCCAAGACTAGTGCGGCAGACAGAATGGAACAAGCAACAGAACAATTGAAAGAATGGAAAGATAAACTAGACAGTTTCAACCAAAAGGTGCCTAAGCCGGCTGATAAGCCAGTTGAAATAATACAGCAAGACACCATCCCACACGTAGATCTTAAAGGCCAAAAAAAAACTGAAGAAAAAGAAATAGTAGTAGATAACCTTAAAGACGGTTTCGATCCCGCTGAAGTAGAGGGATTCGAAGAGTTTAACAAAAAATATACGGAGCCTGAAATCAACCTTGACGAGCAGTTAGAAAAATTTAAACAACGTGAGTTAGAAGAAAATAAAGCTCTAGAAGAATACGCCGAAAAGGCCAAAAAAGAATATGAAGAGTTAGAAATCAAAGGATTCAGACCCGGCAAGACGGTCAAAAAAGATAAGGAAGATGCCGACGACACTACTGTTTCAGTTAAAGAAGCATTGCAGATGACAGAGGCAGAGAGTGTGCAAACGCCTATTAAAGAGCCAACTATCGCCGAACAAATAGAAGAAGTTATGGAGCCAGAAAGAATAAGACCTGACTTCACAGAAGTAATCGAAAAAGAAAAAGAGGTAAAGCCCCCAAAGCCGACTCTGAGTAATTGGCAAAGGGCTGAATTACTCGACAACTTCCACAAAGAACACGGTCACTTCGAAGATGTACAGGATTATGTTCAGAACGAAGAGCAAGGCGGAGAAACTAATTGGAAAAAAATTAAAACAAAAACAACAACAGAGGAAGACTATCACCAAAGAATGGAGCAAAGACTTGAAGATTTGATGCAGAAAGTAGACGCAGGAACGGTACAACTTGAAGACTTGACTCCGGAAGATAGACAAGTTATAATAGAAATAAGAAATCAAAACAAATAATAATCAAAGATGGCACTAAAGATGAAAATGTTTGACACACTTGGTATGGTTACGTTGGTCACTCCACCGTCTATGATGAATCCTGAAAAAATAAGTTTCACTCTGATCAATTTAAAAGAAAAAGAAAAAAATCATTTTGCAATACAATTGAACAAATATTTCCCAAACGATAACATTGTAGTTTACATCATGGAGGGACAGGATAACGGTTGGTTAAAACAAGCGATGACCAAATCCAAATATGTGGTTGTAGACAAGGCATCCGTTCCAATATGGATAGAAGAATACGCCAAACCAGAAAAAATACATTATGTGTCAGAGACACAGACAGTTGACCAAATATTCGAAAACATACAAAAGGAAAACAAATAATGTCTGATGAATCGTTGATATGTTCATTTTGTTCTAAGTCACGTAAAGATGTAACCAAAATGATCGTTGGTGCCAGTAAAACATCCATCTGCAATGAATGTGTTAAGTTATGTGTTGAGATACTTGACGAAGACATTGTCAAAGCTCGTAAAGAAAAACTTTATTCTGGAGATAAAAATATATTAAATCCAGTCATAATAAAAGAACATCTTGATCAATATGTGATAGGGCAGGACGCGGCAAAGACAGTGCTGAGTGTGGCTGTTGCAAACCACTACAAAAGAATCGTACAACCACCTATCGATTTTGATCTTGATAAATCCAACGTAATGATACTGGGAGCCACTGGTGCTGGTAAAACTTTGATGGCAAGGACGATTGCAAAATATCTAGATGTTCCGTTTGCCATAGCAGATGCAACCACACTAACAGAATCAGGATACGTTGGTGAAGACGTAGAAAACGTAGTGCAGAAATTATACGCCAACGCTAATGGTGATATCGAAAAAACACAAAAAGGTATTATATTCATCGACGAGATAGATAAGATATGTCGTAAAGGTGAGAATACTTCTTTGACCAGAGACGTATCTGGCGAGGGAGTACAACAAGGACTACTTAAAATAGTTGAAGGTACAGAATGTAGGGTTCCGCCACACGGCGGACGAAAACATCCAGATCAACAGACAGTGACCATTGACACATCTGATATACTTTTCATAGTTGGAGGTGCGTTCACCGAACTTGAAAAACAAATACGGTCTAAGCAGTCAGGCGGTATGGGATTTGGAACAAAACTGAAGGAACAGGATGACAGAAACTACTTGACTGAAGTTCGTCCCGAAGATCTTATTAAGTATGGACTAATACCTGAATTTGTTGGAAGGTTCTCGATGCTTACAAGTATCGATCCATTAACTGAAAAGCAGTTGATAAGGATACTGACAGAACCAAAAAACGCAATACTAAAACAAACAAAATATCTATTCGGTCTTGATAACATAGACATTGAATTTACCAAAGAAGCCAGGGCCAGTATAGCCAAGAAAGCCAAAGATCTTGGGACTAATGCAAGAGGCCTCAAAAATATAGTGGACAACGTGGTACTTCCATATCAGTTTGATGCAGATGAGATGAGAAACAGAGGTGTATCAAAAATACAGATAACTAACCATGTGGTTGACACCGGAGCAGACCCTGTGTTAGTATTTAAAAAGACAAATGGAATATCAAAAAAACAAAACTAAAAACAGATTCAAAAAAACAAACCGTCCAATGGGCTTCAGAGGATACTACGTAGAAGTAAGAGAAGGCGAAGATGCCATAAGAGCATATCGTAAAATCAAAAGATGGATGAAGGAAGACAAGTTCATAGAGCAGATTAGAGCCAACAACACTTTCCAAAAACCCTCAGAAATTAAAAGAGAAAAAGCCAAAGAACGTAAAAAAGTTCTAAGAAAACTGCGTAGAGACCGTGACACCAATATCTTAATGCGTCCGCAAAGAGGCAGATAAATTTACCAAAAAAGGTCGCAATTTGACATATAGTACATATATGTTATAATAAATACAGTTGAAGATTGCTATAGATAGGA